>OJQR01000068.1_pt1 | contig 111067 bp, 91 predicted proteins | sample 1599011 | NCBI WGS metagenome assembly OJQR01 (sample SAMN03922456, study PRJEB24848) | human gut metagenome | isolation source: stool sample | host: Homo sapiens | place: Germany | collected 2009-11 | reverse complement strand
TGGACACCGGCACGATTCTCGGCGGTACGGTCAAGCTGCGCAATGCAGTGGAGGCGGCTGTGCTTGCTGTGGGCAGCGCAGTACCGCTGTTTTATCTGCCGCTGGCGTTCAACATCCGCCTGATGATCGTCATTGCGGTGTCGGTGCCGCTGGGCGTTTTCGGCGTGGTAGGTATCGGCGGTGACAGCCTGACGCAGTTTGTGGCGCACTGGTTCCGCTTTATGAAGCATCGCCGCATCGTCACCCCCACACCGCAGGGCAATCTTGAAGCCAACCGCCACCGGCATCTGCGGTTCATCAGCAAGCGGTATCATGTTGTCTACTATGACGACTCGGACTCCCTGCCCCTTAACGCGCAGGTTTTGCAGCGCAAGGCGGACCGCCACGGAAAGCTGGTTAAACGGCAGACGCTCTACGATTTACTTCCCATCGAGAAAATCGAGAACGGCATCCTGCACACCACGCATGACCGCTACATCAAGATTCTGGAAATTGAACCCATCAACTTCCTGCTGCGCTCCCCACGGGAGCAGCGCAGTGTCATTTACTCGTTCGCCAGCCTTTTGAAAGTCAGCCCAGTGCGGCTGCAATTCAAGTCGTTCTCCCGCAAAGCGGATGTCAATGCTTATCTGGACAAGCTGCGGCTGGATGCCGCCAACGAGCCGGATGCAGCGGTGCGCAAGCGCCACATGAGCTATATCCGTTTTGTCAAGCGCCTCGGCTCCCGCGATGCCGTCAGCCGCCGCTTCTTCGTTATTTTCCAATACGAAGCGCCCACGAACGAGCGGAATATCTCCTACGCAGAAATCGTCTCCACGCTCGAAACCACCGCCCGCAATTTTCGCACCTACCTGGCGCAGTGCGGCAATGCCATCGTGGAACACGAAAATGAGGACGAGTTCCTCACCGACGTTTTCTATACCTTATTAAATAGGCGAACGGCGGTACAGGTGCCATTGCAGGAGCGCATCCAAGATGTGCTTGCCAGCTATCTGGCCCAAAACGATGTCACCGCGCTGGACAAAATACCGCCTGCCGCCTTTATGATTCCGCCCTCACTAGATTTGAAGCATGGGCGTTATCTCTATATGGACGGCACATACCACGCCTACTTGATGATTCCCGCCGATGGCTACCGCGCACAGGTCACAGCCGGGTGGATGGCCCTGCTGGTGAACGCCGGCGAGGGCATTGATGTGGATCTGTTTCTGGAACGACAGCCCAAAGAGCGCATGATGCAGAAAATCGGGCAGCAGATCCGCATTAACCGCAGCAAAATCAAGGACACCAGCGATACAAACTCGGACTTCGATGATCTCTCCAACGCCATCCGCTCCGGGTACTACCTGAAAGACGGCCTTGCTAACAACGAAGATTTCTACTATGCCGCCATTCTTGTGACCGTCACAGCCGCCAGCGTCAAGGATTTGGAATGGCGCATCGGGGAGATACGCAAGCTCATGGTCTCGCAGGATATGAATTTGCAGCTGTGCAGTTTCCGGCAGGAGGCAGCCTTTCTCTCTTCCCTGCCGCTGTGTGCCCCGGACGCGGCGCTGTTCAAGAAGTACCGCCGCAATATCCTTACCTCCACTGCAGCCAGCTTTTATCCGTTCGTCAGCTTTGAGTTGTGCGATACCAACGGAGTGCTATTGGGCGTGAACAAGTACAACAACTCCCTCGTCAGTCTCGACAACTTCAACACCCGCATCTATAAAAATGCGAATATGGCAATCCTCGGCACTTCCGGCGCGGGCAAAACATTCACCATGCAGCTTATCGCCCGGCGTATGCGGCTGGCGGGAACACCGGTTTACATCATCGCGCCCCTAAAAGGTCACGAGTTTTACCGGCAGGCCAAGGCGTTGAACGGTACCATCATCCGTATTGTGCCGGGCAGCCCGGACTGCATCAACGTCATGGAGATTCGCAAAATCGACCACACCAGCAGCGAACTGCTGGATGGCCCTATGCCGGAGCAGTCGGAACTGGCCGCCAAAATCCAGAAGCTGCACATTTTCTTCTCGTTGCTGATTCCCGATTTGAGCAACGAGGAACGCCAGCTCTTGGATGAAGCTATCGTTACCACCTACCGCAATAAGGGCATCACCTACAGCAATGCCAGTCTGGATGACCCTGCGCACCCCGGCCAGTACCGCGAAATGCCGATTTTGGGTGACCTGCACGCGGTCTTGTCTTCCGCTCCGGAAACGCGGCGCATTGCCAACATTCTAAACCGCCTTGTCCACGGCTCGGCATCCAGCTTTAACCGCCAGACAAACGTGAACCTTGACAACAGCTATGTCGTCATCGACATCAGCGAACTGTCCGGCGACCTGCTGACCGTGGGTATGTACATCGGGCTGGATTATATGTGGGATAAGGCCAAAGAAGACCTGACCCGCCGCAAGCAGATTTTTATAGATGAAGTCTGGCAAATCATCGGCGCATCGTCCAATGCTCTGGCCGCCAATTATGTATTCGAGGCCGTCAAGACGATTCGCGGCTATGGCGGCGGTGTGCTGGTTGCCACGCAGGATTTGAACGACTTCTTTTCCTTGGAAGATGGAAAATACGGCCGCGGCATCCTGAACAACTGCAAAATCAAAATCATTCTGAATCTGGAGGAAGAGGAAGCGCAGCGCGTACAGAGCGTCTTGAAGCTGACAGATGCCGAAATCGACAACATTACCCGCTTCGAGCGCGGCAGTGCGCTAATCGTCACAAACTCCAACAATGTCACCGTTGATATGCGATGCAGCGAGGAAGAAAAGGACCTGATCACCACAGACCGGGACGAGCTGCGCCGCATTGTAGAACGCAAAATGCAAAATCAAACCGAAACGGAGGAATCCTAATGAAGAAACCTGTTATCGCCGCCCTGTGCTGTTTTCTGGCACTGGGTACCGCCACCGCAGCCTTTGCCGAGGAGCCCACGACCGCCTCTGCCCCGGAACTGGTGGAATTGTCGCCCGAAGATACCGCGCCGCCGTTCTACCCGGACAGCATCTCATGGCAGGAGGACGGCGGTCAACTGCTTGTCGTCAAGCAGTACAGCGTGCCCTACGGCACGACCGTTGCCGACCTGACCGAAAGCACTATGCAGTGGAACGGCGCCGATTACATCCTATGGGGCGTCACGCAGTCTGTGGAGGGCGGTGTGACCGAAGAAAAAGAGGTCACGCAGGATTTTGAATTGTCCGTGCGCAGCGCCGATGCCGAAACCGCCCGCAATGATGTGAAAGAGTCTGTGGCCTACGACGACGAGTACGGCTTTTCCGGCTCACTGACCTTGCAGGACATTACGATTGGCGAGACATTGCAGGCCGACAGCACCTACATGGCAACAGCGCACTACGCCGGGACTGTCACTCGCACCGAGGCTGGAACCGTGCATTACACGCTGCTGTACGCACCGGTTTCTGCACCTGTGGTTGTTGCTGCGGCAGAAAGCGGCATCAAACCCGCCCTGCTGGTTATGGGTATCGCCTGTGCGCTGCTTTTCATCGCGGTGCTGCTGATTATTACCCATCTACTGCGCAAAGAGCCTGCTCACGCGGTTGAGCCCACAAAGCCCGCCCCTGCGCCGAAAGTCTATGTGCCATCCGGGGATATTGTCCTCGGCGGCAGAAATGAGGATGAAGATGAAGATGAAGAAAATCTCTGATTGGGCAAAAGTCCTGCTGCCGCTGATCGGCAGCGGACTGGTGCTGCACTACCTGCTCCTATGGTATGATTGCCGCCATGCGGTGGTGCTGCACAAAGAAGTCTATCACAAGCCAAAATACTAAGGAGGAAAACACCATGATTGCACAATGCCTTTACCAGTCCGACCCGAAGAATCTTGCCAGCATGGGCAGACAGCGCCTCGCTTGTCAGCGCGCTGCTCGCAAATTGCAGTGGGGCGTGCAGAAAGAACGCATTTCCGAGACAAACGAGCCCGTGCCGCTGCTCATGCGCCCCGCCGTCAAGGAGATTCTGCAGGATGCCGAGCAGCACCGCTTCGATGTGCTGCTGATTGGCAACCGGGATTCTCTCTGTTGTGATGCGGCCGACATGGAAAGCTTTTTGACCGTACTGAACTCGTTCAACATCCACATCTTTGCCGGCGGTCAGGGCAGTTGGGTCGAGCCGAATGGCCGTCACTACGCGCCCCTGCCCCGCCTGCCGTGGCAGGAAGATGACGTTGCGGAGGTGCCGCAGTGAGAGAAAAATTCAGGAGATTTTGGGATACCACCAACCCTGATTTGCTGCGACTTGTCATTATTTTTGTTTTGGTCGGGCTGCTGTTGGCCGGGTTCTTACTTTTCGGGCGTTCCAGCGATGGCGGTTCGGTACTGCCTGCATGGGCGCAGACCGGACGCGTCGAGCCGCCTGATGAACGCCTCGCCGCCGCGCAGAAAGAAAATCCGGACACCGTGGCATGGATCACGATACCCGGCACCAATATTGACGCGCCCGTGCAGCAGTATGGCGACAACGACTATTATCTGCGCCGTGATGAGAAAGGCAACAAGAACTACCACGGCTCCATCTATGCCGACTATGCCTGCCGCATGGACAGCGCCGTAAAAATTTCTCGCAATCTAATTTTTTACGGACACACCTTTACCGACGAAGAGTATATCGGTGGTTTTGAGGATCTGCACAAATACCGTGTGTTCGAGTTTTGGCAGGTGAACCCGTACATTTATGTTTCACTGGCGGCTGAAAAGCTGACGTATCAGATTTTCAGCGTATGGGTCTGCAATGCAAACGCCGACACCGACTGCATTCAGGCCGACCCGGACGATGCAGCATTTCAGCAGATTTTGGACAAGGCTGTTGCCGGCTGTGCGTTCGACTACGGTGTGGACGTGACGACCGATGACCATATTCTGACACTCTCCACCTGCACAGCAGACCCCAACAGCCGCCTGTTGGTCGTTGCCAAGTTGATTGATGGAGGCGGTGCAGATGTAAAATCCTAAATCGCACGCACTCTTTTGACGTATAAAAACCATACAAGGAGATATGCAATGCAACATAAACTCAAACGCCGCTTATCTGCGGCGCTCATGGCGGGTGCCATGTGCTGCACGATGATTCCCATTGCCTCAGCAGATGAAATCGCCACGCCGGAGACAGCAGATGCGGCTGTTCCCGAAGTTACTGACAACGCGACACCGGATATTTCGCAAATCACCGAAAATCTGTACAACGATTTGCCTGATGCTCCTACCGGCAGTTACCTCGGCAGTATGGGTCTGCCTGTGGCAACCGGTGAGACGAAAATCAGTATCTCGGCATGGGTCTCTGACCTGTATGATGGCGCAGATGCCCACCTAGATGCCGATGCATTGAACGAGGATGAAACAACCATCACTATCGGCAAAAATCCCGATGCAAATTATGCAATCATTCCTCTTCTGGTTCAGACCGAGTACCCGGCAAATGGCGCAACAGCAGAAGTTGTACTGCCAGAGGGAGTGGAGGTTCTCAGCTACGCATCTACTGATGCAGGCCTCATTCCTGCCAGTGATACCGAGCAGTCCAAAATCCTGCATCAGACTTACGCCGAGCAATCTGCGGCTGCAACAGGCTTTTATGTGAAGGCTTTTTCTGACTTCACTGCACAGTTTGTTTACGCCAGCCCGGACGGCACCACTTTACAGAAATCTATTCATGTACAATTGTCGGATGAAGCAGCCCCTACGCAGCTTTATACCGATAACGGTGTTGCAACACTCGCAGCCGGTCCTACTCCGCCCTATGCCACCGGCAAAATTACCAGCATTGCTAAAAGGGGTGGCACTTGGCTTATTTGGTTCAACGGCCAAGAAGCCTACTGTTGCAGCCACGGTCTGAACGGTCAGCCCAATGGCTGTCCGACCTACGCTTTTGACCATGTGTCTCGCCTTGAGCCCGGCCAGTACACCCCCGGCAACCATTACGCGAACCAAATCAACATTTGGGGCGGTCTCGGTCAGTTGAACCTCGATATGCTGGACAGCAAACCCGTTGTTATGAGTGCAGACAATGTGCATACCGACCTCATCAGTGAAATCTACGATGAAACCCAGCAGTGGATCATCGCCAACTATCCTGATAGTTATGCTGCGCAGACCTATGTCGCCGCTGCTGAAGAATTAGCAAACGGCACGGCAGTACAATCCGGCGAAAACGGCTACTACACTTATATCTACAATCCGCCCGCAGGCTACGCATGGCAGATTGTGGCGCTGGTTGGTGAGGAAATTGCTGGCGGCACCGAAATTCCGGACGTGCCGAGTTCTCCTGAGCCGCAGTATTATTCTGCTTCATGGACCGCTCCTGCACAGAGCGCCAGCGGCAGCTTTGATCTGACGTTCACTGTCAACACCGACAAGGTTCAACTGAACACGCTGGAAAAGGTGGACGGGGCGGTCATTACCGTCACGCCCAGCCGGACCGGCGGCAGCGTGGACGGCGGCAGTTGGAAGATGACTCCTGCCGGATCGCAGACTATCACCACCAGCGGTCACACGCAGGATAATAACTACCATTTGGACGGCGGCGATGGTTCTGCTACATGGACAGTACATTATGAGGTGTCCAAGACCAGCACCAGCACACTCAGCGGGCAGGAAGGACCGTTCACCAGCCAGGCTGAAGCGGATGCTGCTGCCGAGGCTGCCAAAAATGCAGCCATCAACCAACTAAAAAACGAAGCACAAGGTATGGTAGATGCCGCCATCGCCTCGGCGCGGGCACAGCTTGCAAATATTACGTTTAGCTACGATGAAATCACCATCCCTCACGGCTTTGATTCCACGCCCGGCGCTTTGGGTAGCCACCAGTTGATTACTGTTCCCGCCAACAGCAGCAACGACTACCAGATGCAGAACGATGAATGGTCTGCAAAGGTGTCGATTGATAAGATCGACAGCGAGACCAAACAGCAAATTCACGGGGATGCCGAGTTCGCCATTTTCGAGTGGGATACTGTTCTGCAACGGTATATCCCCACTGGCGGGTATAACCAGTACAAGGTTGAGCGTCAGAGCGATGGCACCTACAAGGTCATCAACCACAGCGGCTATGCAAACGGCTCGGATAATGTTTACTTTACCCAGCGCAACGAGGGCCGTTTTGTCATTGTCGAGCGCCGCGCTCCCAGCGGGTACTACGGCGATTGGACGGATGTAGCCAATCCCGGCACGGCTGGTTCCGTGTTGGGCAAACGCGCCTACGCCTTTGAAATCACCAAGGCACTGGACGGTCAGACCATCCAGTTGGGCAACGCCGATTACAACGCCGACGTTGGTACAGCCAATGAGGGCGGCACCCTTATCGACACCGGCGAGGGCATTGTTAGCATTACGTTCGGTGACCGCAACGGCGACAAAGCCTATAATACTGACCCTACCGACATCGCCGGCAATGAGAAGTCCTACACCATGCGCGCTGATTCCGTCACCATGCAGAATGACCGCACTCTCGGCAGCATCACTCTCTCCAAAGCAGACTTGGATGCCGCCCGGTATCTGGCCGCAGGCAGTAATGGCGACTCAACGCTCGAAGGTGCCGTGTACGACCTGTACGCCGCCGAGGACATTCATCACCCGGACGGTGTTTCCGGCATCATCGATTACTCCAAAATCACAGATGCCAGCGGCACACCCATTTGGCACACCACCGTGCTTACCAACGGCGCTTGGAAGTCCGATTATCTCCCGGTGCTGAAAAAAGACAATCTCGTCGCTTCTGCCGCCATCAAGGACGGAAAGTTGGCTTTTTCTAATCTCTACTTAGGACGTTATTACCTTGTAGAGCGCGCCACAGGCATCGTGATTCCGGTGAATTCCAACGGGCAGTATTACCTCTCCGGCCAGTACCCCCTGCTCAACAAAAAGTTAGAGCCTACCGGCCGCTATGCTTCTCTTGCCAGCAACGGCACAGAGTACACCGACTACGTCTACTGCAACCAGTATTCTGCTGTTGCCGAGAGCCGCGCCTTGGACGGCAGCAAGACCTATGACGGCTACTACCTGTCTTTTGCAAAAGGCTATCTCTGTGATGAAGTCAACCACTATCAGTCCCTTACTTATGCAGATGAATCCACTTACGTTGTCCGCACCGAAGACCAGACGCAGGACGAAGTGCTGAAATCCGGGTTCAGCCTGCAAAAACTGGTGTCCACCACCGGGCAGCCCTCCCCTGCCATCAAGCTGGGCGGTACCGGGTTCAAAGTGTACCGTGTATCACTGCTGAGCAAGGCTGACCAGTTTACCCAAAATGCCGATGGCAGCTACGATGCCGCCAGCATTCTGAATGCCTACCGCAAATCCGACTACGATCAGGACACTCTGAAATTCGATTTTTCTGACGAGGAACAGGCTGTCGCCACGATGTACGAGAGCGACACCACCGCCGTCAATCGCTACAATGCCACCTTGACCGCAGACGGCGATTTTGCCAACGGGCAGGGTCTTGGCTGGGTGCCGACCAACAATGCGCAAGAATATCGCTTATCCGAGATCTTCACGAACGAGGAAGGCATCCTGCGTGTGCAGGGGCTTCCTTACGGCCAGTACATCGTCGTGGAAACCACCGTACCGAAGGATGTTTTTCAGGCTGAACCGTTCCTTATCACTGTCAATGCATCCAGCCCGCAGAGCAGCTTTACTGTGCCTGCCGGCAGCATCGCAACGCCCAGCGGCAGCTACATAACCTACAACATTCTGGATGAAGAGTTGGAGGGCTACTTGCAGCTTGTCAAAATCGACATTGAGACGGGCAAGCCTGTCAAAATTGCCGACACTGCGTTCAACATTTACTACATTGTCGAGGACGGTCGTGAAACACTTGTGGAGATGAACGACCCGAAATCCGGCAATGCCTGGGCAAAGACCAGCACTTTCTATACCGATTCCAACGGCGAAATGAAGACCCCGGAGAAACTGCCGCTGGGCAAGTACCGCATCGTCGAGATCGAAGGTCCACGCGGGTATTTCAACGACCGCCAGTACAATGTTGTATTTGAGCTGACCTCAGATCGTGTGTATCAGGTCAGCGGCGGCAGCGCCGATGGCATGGATGACTATGTCATTACCGAAAACTACTATAACCACGAGACATTGGGGCAAATCAAGATCCGCAAAATCGGCAACGTGCTGACCGGGTATGAGAACGGGCAGTTCGTGTACGAGACGGATAACCTTGCCAATGCCACCTATGAGATCCACGCGCAGGGCGACATTCCCACGCCGGACAATCAAGGTACGCTCTGGTACGCAGACGGCGACCTTGTCGCCACCGTTACCACTGCCGAAGATGGACAGGTGGACGAAGTCCGGTTCAGCCCCACGCGAACCACTGCAACCTACGATTTTCTGAAAGTGACCCACGATGGCACCAAGGGCGAAGTCACCATCACGCTGCCGCTGGGTACCTATACGATTTCCGAGGTGCAGGCCCCCTACGGCTTTGTTCACACCGACCATACCTACACGGTGGTGCTGGACTGGGATAACCAATACAACGATTTAGTGCTTGCTAAGACAATCATCGACCACACGCAGGACGGCGATGTTGTGTATGATTACTCTATTATAAATGTAGGCAACGCCAGCGCCGAGCAGATTGAGAAGCAGGTCCTTGTCTTTGAGAACGCCCGTGTGCTGCCGGTCGTTGAGGAGGGCAAAGTCGGTGTCGGGCTGTATAAGATAGACCGCGACACCTGCGATTTGACCGATGATGCGCCCTATGCAGACGGCTGTAAGACCCGCGCCTCCCTTTTGAACGGCGGCAGCAACCGCGCCGACATCCCGGCTGATGCCAAGATGGTCGCGGGCGCCGTCTATGAGCTGTACACCGCAGACGACATTTACAGTATCTCCGGCGAGCTGCTGGCAACCGCTGATACGCTGCTGGGTACCGCCACCACCGATGAAACCGGCCTTGCCTACTTTGACGTAGATGTTCCCCTGCGCGGCGAACACTATGGCAGCAGCGATACCCACGACTGGACGACCAACAGTGGCCGCTACTATCTGCTCGAGGTCAGTGTGCCGGACGGCTACCTGATCGAGCAAAGCGTGATTCCTGTGGAGTTCACCTACGAGAACCAGTTCATCGCGTGGCAGATCGTTGACTGCCTGCACTCCGACAAGCAGACCACCGTGGAGATCGACAAGCGTGCCTTCACGGCTGATTCCGATGGCACCTTTGCCCTTCCCGGTGCAACCTTGACCGTGACCGATTGGAACGGCAATATGGTGGATACTTGGGAGAGCGGTGACACGGTCCATGTGATTCGCGGGCTGCATCTTTCCCACGACTTTGCCGGGAACCGCGATACCACCAAAATCTATACCCTGACCGAAACCCGCCCGGCAGACGGCTACACCACCGCCCGCTCGATTCAGTTCCACTTGGAACAGGCCACGGATGACAACGGCTACTTACAGGAAACGGCGGTCTGGGTGCTGCATGAATCCGAAGATGCCGCATACCAGTCCGGCAGCATTATCTCCCCCACCGCATTCTCCGATGACACTGTGGCTACGATTTCCGCCAAGCTGCGCGCTTTCTGGGATAAGCTGACGGGCAAGAATCCTGATGCAGACGGCGTTGTCATTGCCAACTGGTACTGTGTGAACGGCACACTGGTGGTGAATTTCACTGATGCCGCCAATGACCGCGCCATTGCCAAATGCCTGCGGGAGAGCGATTTCTCCGATTTGACGTTTGATAAGGTCTACTTGACCGGCGCGGCGGCTCCTGCATTCTTTGCCGATAAGCAGATTGCCGACAAGCCCGCCAATGCCGAAATCACCTACTCTGCAAGTTGGATTTTGCTGAAAGATTCCGATGGGTTCAGCCAAACCATTACAATGCTGGATGCCCCTACCCGCGTAAAAATCAGCAAGGCCGACATTACGACCCACGAGGAAATCCCCGGTGCAACGCTGCGCGTGCTGGATAAAGACGGCAATGTTGTGGACGAATGGGTATCCGAAGATACGCCGCACTACATGGAGGCCGTGCTGGTTGCGGGCGAGACTTATACGCTGGAGGAAACCCTTGTGCCGGATAATTCTGGGTACGTGCCTGCCAATGCCGTTCAGTTCACGGTCGAGGATGACGGCAAGGTCCAGCATGTTTTCATGCAGGATGACTACACGAAAGTGCAGATTTCCAAGACCGATACTGCTACTGGCAAGGAAATCAGCGGTGCAAAGCTGAAAATCACGGACGCAGACGGCAAGACGATTGCCGAATGGGTCACGGACGGCACACCCCACTATATGGAGCGCATCCCGATGGGTACTTACACTCTAACCGAGACGATGGCTCCCACCGAGCATGGCTATGTCCGCGCCGAGAGCATCACCTTTGAGGTAGGCCCTACCGGGGATATTCAGCGCGTGGAGATGAAAGATGACTTTACAAAAGTCGAAATCTCCAAAGCTGACATGACAGACGGCCGCGAGCTGCCCGGTGCAAAGCTGAAAATTACCGATGCCAGCGGCAACACCATTGCCGAGTGGGAAACCAACGGCCAGCCCCACCGTATCGAGCGCCTGAAGCCCAGTGACTATACGCTGACCGAGACTGCTGCCCCTGCCGGGTATCTGCTCAGCGAAGAAATACACTTCACCGTGCAGGAGACCGGGGAAATTCAGAAAGTGACAATGTACGATGCCCCGGCGCATTCGCTGATTCTCACGAAACGCGACATTGCCACCAATGCAAAGCTGGCAGATGCCCGCCTGACGATCCGCGATGCCTACGGCACGACCATTGACCGCTGGACGACCACGGACGGCGACCATGCCATCCGCGTACTGCCGGAGCGTTCTGCCGCCAAAGACCCACACAAGAATCTGCTGCTTCTTTCCGATGATACCAGTGAACACGTCTATACGATGGTGGAGGAACTGGCCCCGGATGACTATCTCATTGCCGAGAGCATTACGTTCAAAGTCATGCAAATGAATGACAACCTTGTTGTGTTTATCTGGCAGAACGGCGGCTGGCAGAAATCTTCCGAGGGGTATCTTGCCATGTACGATGAGCGCACCGATACGCCCGTGCCGCTTATGAAAACTTTCCCGCAGACCGGCAGTATTTTATAAAAACTGTGCCGAGTTGTTACACTGCGCACAATTTGAGATAGGAGTGATTTTTTGTCCGTTTCCTGTTTTACTTCCACCAATTCGCATCTCTGCAAGTTCCTGCGCACCACAGGCCGCGACTGGCGCAACACCATCTACATCGAGTGCGGCGACTGCCAGTGTGCCGTGAGCCGCAGCTGCAAGAATTTGCTCTGTGCCTTTGACACGGCCGGTGCGCCGGTAATCGTGCCGGTGCATGATGTAGAATATCTGTTCGGCATCACCGTGGACAAGTCCGAGTGCCGTGCCGTCTTCACAAAAGCTAACTTCTGTGAGCTGTACAAAGGCTGGATTGACGAGCATATCCGTGACCCCTACGCCTGCCCGTTGAATGATTTGTACGTCAACTGGGAGATTCCAGACCCTTGCGCAACGAGGATTTTTCTGAACCGGTAAATAGGCGCTAAATAACAATCCCCAAGGTGACTTCATGCCACCTTGGGGATTGATTTGTCTGGTTATATTACGATGAATATTCACGCTCACATGACAATTTTGTTCTGTTCAGATTTTCATTCGCCTTTTTTTGGAAAATGTTTTACTCTTTTCCTGTAGCATGGTATTGCATTATACTTCCCTTAATAGGTTCTGCATCCTTAGCGTTGAACAGGACAATATTTTTCCCATGAATTTTATTTGTTCGTGTACAAGGATAGATAATACCGGTTATATTCTGATTTTCTAAGAACTGCGCCAAATCTTGAAACGACTTATACGCCTTTTCCTTTCCTAATGCGTCGTTTTCGTCAACTTTCGTATAGATGCTACTGCAAATCAATTTTAGTAATTGCCTTGCGCTGTTTTTTTCTATAACCGCTTTATCAATCTGATTGGCTTCTACTATATCTCTTATTTTTTCGTAAACATATTTTTCGTCATGTCTATGTTTAATTAAATCAACGTCTTTTCGAAGCATATTGGCAAGCTTTCCTGTTCTCTTTTTTACTAAATCGTCTAATTCATCCCGCATTTCATAAAGTTCAACATCATTGTAGGCCAAATTTAAGATTCTGCCCCCTTGGGTTGGCACGAATCTACAAAAACAAACATCTTCTTCCCCTTGTACCCTGCACTCTAAAAGGCACACATATTGTCCCAGTTTAAGGCTTTCATTATATGCCACATCTTCTTTTCCATAAGAAAGATACAAATACGTTTTTCCTGGAGGATTCCATCTATTTTGAACTTTATTGGGCCACGGTATAAATCTTCCTTCGTCACATATTTTTTCTTTTACCATTCGGTACAAGATGTCTGTCTCATCAAGAGAACAAATAAAGTCGGTCTCATATTTGGTAATTGCATTTTCAAAAATATCTTGAAAAATATCTATAAAGGCTTTATCTCCATCAGGCGATGAACGAATATTTTTCCATCGTTCTTCAAGGGCAACTTTTGCATTTGCAATTTGAATCGAATCGATTATCTTATTCAAGACTTCTCTCTTATCTGTTTTTAGTTCTCCGCAACACGCACACAAACATTTTGTGTAAGTAATAATCCTTCCGAGCCCCCAAAAATCGTCAATAGCCGCTGCCTTTTCGCTTTCTTCAAAAACAATATTTATAATTTTCAGATAGCACCAGAGATTATCTTCATTTTCCTCTTTCCATATATATCTGCGTATACACCGGCTTAGGCATTTTAATTCTTGCTCATATTGAGATGAAAAGCGCTCAATTTTATGCAGTTCAACTAATATGAGTAACTCATACTTTGGTGGTTTTACTTGCAGAGCATACCCTTGATTTAATTGCCAATAAGCATACCATTTAAGTTGTGTTAAAAATTCTTGTTCTTTTCCCATTTATCTCATTCTCCTTCGTTAGTTCTATTTCTCGACCTCTTCTGCCTCTACTCTCTCTTTCCTATACTGCGCCGGTGACTTCCCTATCTCCTTCTTACACACCCTGCTGAAATACAGCGGGTTCTCATACCCTACGATTTCGGAAATTTCCTTGATGTTGTAGGTCGTCCGCTCCAGCAGGCTTTGGGCGTTGACCATGCGCAGGGAGAGGATGTACTGGGCTGGGGACATACCTGCGTACTGTTTGAAATTGTGTATAAACCAGTTGGTGCTGATGTGCAGGGCTTCCGCGTAATCGTCTATGCTGATCTTTGTGTTATAGTTCTGGTTGAAGTAAGCCGCCGCGCGTTCAATTTGCTCTTGGACGTTGCCGGTGGCTTTTTTCTGTTCATGCTGTTGGCGGTCCACCAACAGCAGAATATCGTTGAACAGCGATGCAATATAGTCCTCGTACCCATAGCGGCACAGCTGCACTCCTGAATGATTTTGCGGAACAGCACCTTGTAATCCGGCAGCACACCGCAGTAGAACACATGCTCATCCAGCGAGATGCCGTGATACGCCAATATGTTCTTTACATCACTGCCTGTGAAGTGAATCCAGAAAACTTCCGGGTTATCCTCCAGATAATATACATATTTTTGGATTTCTTCCGGTTTGTACAGCACCATATGACCCGCGCTGACGATTTCTTCCCTGCCGTCAAACCAGAAATGTGTCTTGCCGTTTGCCACATATAAGATTTGGTAATCTCTGCGCCCTTTCTGCCTGTAGGTCGGTAGTTTGGGGCGTGTTTTCAGCCGATAGGTGCCGCAGCTGCCCACCACCAATGGCGTAGAGTTGTCTTTGAAATCTGTACGGGGATTGTTCAGATATCCAGAGTTAATGTACACAAAAACCACCTCCTGTTTTGTGGATATTGCGAGGTGTTTCGTTCATTTTACCCTTACTTTACAAAAAACCATTGATTTTGTGCATATTTAGCGCAATACCGTTTAGGTTTTATTGTATATAGAAATTGTATAATAATTTCAGACGAAACGCAAGCAGAACTGTACAAATCACAGGAGGAGAATGGATGATTATTCCGCACTATTACAAGGACCCGCACTCACTGCATGTGGGTACCATGCCGAATCGTGTCTATTACATTCCGTCATCCCGGCGCAGCGATGCCTTAGTCGAGCACCGCGAGACCTCGGATCGCTTCCAGCTTTTGAACGGAAGCTGGAGGTTTCGTTACTACGCCAGTATTTATGACTTGCAGGATGCTTTCTATGAGGTCGGCTATGATGCCTCCGCTTTTGACAGCATCCCGGTCCCCAGCGTGTGGCAGAACCACGGCTACGACCACCACCAGTACACCAACATCCGCTATCCATTCCCCGCTGATCCACCGTATGTTCCTAAAGAGAATCCCTGCGGCGCTTACCTCTACGACTTCACTTACCAAAAAGATGCCACCGCCCCGTGTGCATTTCTGAACTTCGAGGGCGTTGCCTCCTGCTTCTATGTCTGGCTCAACGGTCAGTTTGTCGGGTACAGTCAGGTCGCCCATTCCACAAGCGAGTTCGATGTAACGAAGTTTTTGCAGGACGGCACCAACCATCTGGCGGTCCTCGTGCTGAAATGGTGCGATGGCAGTTACATGGAAGATCAGGATATGTTCCGCATGAACGGCATTTTCCGTGATGTCTACCTGCTGCACCGACCGGAACAGTGCATCGAGGACTATTTCATCACCACCGACATCCACGGCAGCACCGCAGGGGTTGCTGTCCGCCTGCGTTACTACGATTCCGCCGTTGCCACCCGCATCACCCTCTACGATGCAGCCGGCACGATGGTCGGCAGCGTAACGCCCGTGGAAGCACCGGATGATGCGGCATTCCTCTATCATGCAGAAATCACCGTTGTTGACCCGACACTCTGGAACGCAGAGCAGCCCTACCTATATAAAGCCGAAATCGAGAAAGACGAGAAGTACGGTCTTGTCGAAGCTGCCAAGCTGCTGGTCTCCAACAAATACTACCTGATGATCTGCGTCACCTACATTTTGCAGCAGATCTACGGTGCCATGATCAGCATGGGCACTTACTACACTGCTCATATCCTTGGCGACAAGAATTTGTTCGGCGTGTTCTCTTGGGCCATCAACATTCCTTTGATTATTGCACTGGTCTTTACCCCGACCCTCGTTGCCAAGATGCACGGTATGTACAAGCTGAACGTCGGCAGCTATGCCCTTGCTACCGTAGCCCGTGCACTGGTTGCTGTGGCTGGTTATACGGGTTCCGGCGATGTCAAGATGATGCTGCTCTTCACGGCCATCGCTGCACTGGGTCAGGGCCCGTGGCAGGGCGATATGAATGCCGTTATCGCCTCCTGCTCCGAGTACACTTGGCTGACGAAGCACAAGCGCGTGGACGGCACGATGTACTCCTGCACCTCGCTCGGTGTCAAGCTGGGCGGCGGTCTCGGCACCGCCATCACCGGCTGGCTGCTGGCGTTCAGCAACTACGATAAGGCGCTGGCCGTACAGCCGGATTCCTGCATTAATATGCTGAAACTCATGTACCTCGTGATTCCCTTTGTGCTGGACGCCATCATCACCTTTATCCTCTCCCGCATGAAGGTCGAAGAGGCCAACGATAAAATTCGTGCCGAAATGAAAAACTGATATTCACTATTCTCCTTCTCAAAAAGGGCTTCCGCATCTGTTGGCGGAAGCCCTTTTTCTGTATAGTGCTTTACCCTCTAAAATCGGCCAAAGCACTGGCTATTAAATCTATTGGCGGCGAAGATATTGACGGCTCCTTTTCCTGCAAATCCGGGGTACGCCCTAGGCTCTGTTTTTCTAAGTATTCCTGCACGATTTTCTCAAAAGTAAGCCCGTTTGTTTATCAATTTTTCTTCTTCCGCTGCTAATTTATTGTCTTTAACAAAGATTTCTGCGTTCATGCAGTTATTTTTGCTTTTATAACGCATTTATGGAAATCTTATGTGAAGTATGCTATAGTGCAAATACAGGAAGTGAATCTTAAACACTGGAATTGATCACAACTTGTAATTAATTTCATCGGTGCACAGATGAAATCTTGTTCGTTCCGAAATCAATCAAATTATAATAATGAGGATTTATATAATGAAAACTCTAAATAAGAATCTTTTTACTTCTGGTTTGGCTATAGCCATGGTCTGTGCTATGGCGTTACCTGCTTTTGCAGATAATTCCAATAGTAATTTTTTTGTTCCACAGTCCGTTGAGGCTATTATCGAGCACAATGAAAATGGGGAAATCTACTACGAATGCCGCTGGCGTGATGACAACGGGATTGCTACTATCGATAATCTCTCGGACGCAGAGTGGGTCGAGCATACATTCGATGGGTTGCCGCTTAAACACCGTGCAGCAAAAGAGCCTTCGGCGAACAAAGTTCGTGCCGCCTCTGAAACAGTGTATGCATTACGCCATTATTCTCGGGCTCAAATTGTTCAAGCGGTCGGTGGAACAGTCTTGGTAGATAGTGACCGGCAATATGCAAATTCTGGTAGCGCTGTTGCTCGAAGCCCTTACATTTTGAATGACTGGGGATACGCATTGCGGTCCTATTGGGGATAATTAATCTTACATATAATATATTGTAAATCAATTTGAGTGGCATATTAAGATAAAACGATTATTTCTTAATATGCCACTTCCTATAAAATTCAATTAGAATTATGACTAAAGAGAAAAAATTATATCTCACCGCTGGTTTCCTTTCAATTGTAAGTATTCTTTTGGGTTTCATAGCGTTTTCTATTATTATCGTATGCACACCATTGCACACGCTGCTCCTTAAAGGTAACTCGACACATGAATACAAGCTTTATGATTATGAAGACCCAATCGTTCCTATTATCGAAGATCCGAATCAGGTATCGTTGTTAAAAGACTTTCATTCAGCGCTGGAATCTTTTCCGGAATATACATTTTTAGAAAAGATCAACCAATCCTTGGATATTCAATACTTTTGTGGTTCAGAATCTTTTGCTCCCGATAACATTAATATTTTTGAGCATGATGGAACAAATTACATAACTGTCAATCAGCTTCTGTTAAATAAAGAAGCATTCAACGCAGAAAGAATTCCTCTACATTGCGGTAATGGATTCGATGAAACATCTTATATTGTTTCGCCTGATTACCATATTTCTGTTATTTTAGGGAGCAACTATTTAAAATATTTTAACATCGGAGATGTAATTAGCGCATTGAATTATTATGAAGTCCCCACCTATATGGTTGTTCAAGGTTTTGCTGAAAAGGGTGCTTGTGCCACAGTAAATGGTGTCACTATCGACCTTGATAACTACATCATTACGGCATCCCCACTTTTTAATTTTATGCCTGAAAGTTTTGACGAAACACGTTATCATGGTCTTTTATATTTTCAAAAGATAGATAGTTATTTTATGTTAAAAAAAGCTTCAAATATTGTTGACATAATAGCGGGGTTAGACAATATTAGCACTGCAAATAATATGTTTCCGATGTATATCCAAGCTTATTCGCCTTATTATCAAATGTATATCCGTTTTATTTGTAGGCAACCGTTAGTCGTTGATATTTTTCTTTTTGTGCTTCTTTTGCTGGGTGCACTTATTTGTCAGTGTTATATTATCCATCTATCGCGTGCAGTAACGTCAAAGTGCTTCGACCTAAAGTTGTTGCTTTTTTACCCATTTTTCGATTTTTGCATGATCTTATTCTTTTTCATTCTTGGAGAATTGATGTCGATGAACAAAGATTTTCTGATTTCAGCTTCGCTAATTCTCACTCTAACATTTATTTTTCTTTCTGACATTGCATTGATTATACTATTTCAATCTAAAAGCAAAAGTCAAATTAGCCTATGTCAAAAGTAGAGATTTCTAATCATCTAAAATAAAGTAAAAGACTTCAAATTTTATCATAATCATCCTATTGCCGAACACATAGCAATCTTTTACCTCTTCGTTGTTGCACATGCCGAGTACCACATTCAAAAGGCCCTCTTTCACACAGCGAAGGAGGGCCTTTTGTTTACTTATATCTCAGCAATTCTAATGCTTGTGCCAGAGGTATTACTTTATGACATTTTGATTTTTTTGTGTCATAGACCGGTTTCTTGCCGTTTGGCATTATAGCTGCTGAATTCTCTGTCTGCACTGCGGCATTTAGTTCTGGTATGTAGCGATGTACCTTCCCCTGCCGGTCAATCTTGGCATGAGACATGATAAGTTCCGCTGTTCCCAGCTTGATTTTTGCTTCTTTCGGCAGCGGTGAAAGCCACTTGTAGGTTCCACGCTCCGAGGCCATATCCCACATAGAATACTGGTAAACTCGCCCGCCGAAGAAGTTGTCCTGCTGTTCCCTATATTCAAAGTGTTCTGTCTGCTGCGTTACCATCTGCGCCACGCGAGCGGCATTCAGTTTCATCTCCTCTAAGTGGATGTACTCATACCGTTGATGCTCGCAGTAGTAACCGCAGCTGATATTGACCGCCGCCGTTTCCAGATACGGCGCAATGTAAGATATATCACTGCACGAACCACCTGCCGTCTCGAATCCGAACGAGGTGACGAAGTCCTCAAACTCCGGGTTATCGCAGTGATAAAACACAGCATCATTGCTGCCACGGCGGTCAAGCTCTACGATGTAGTTTACCTGTGGCCGTAAAGAGCCGCTTGTGAATTTCTTTGCACCTATACAGCCGACTTCCTCATCCTCACATAAAAGCACATGACAGTTTGTTGTGCGCAGGATCTGCAAAATCATCCAGACTCCGCATCGGTCATCACCGCCGATGCCCTGCGGTGACATAGCTACCGCCCTATCCTCCGAATAGCATATCTGTTCAACAGGCTGACGGTGAACCGTGTCCATGTGAGCCACCAGCAGCACGGGGATTGCTCCCTCGGCATACAGATAGCCAGGCTTATCCGTGACGGGATAACCCCTGCTTTTCAGTTCGGCTTTCAGCATCTTTTTTAGTTCCATCTGTGGCAGACGCAGAATGGTTTCAAACGTCAATTCTTGCATGGATTCCTCCTTTATGCGGCAAGGCCGTTCATCTGATTCGGGCAGAAACGATTGGCACCGATGGAAAGGCAGTCACCATGGATTGTGCAGTTTCTGCATACTCCAATCACCTGCTCATAGCAGGCGGGGCAAATTCTGCGCTGCTCGCCGGAACGGGCAATTCCGATACGCGGCATACCGATAAACTCCTCTTTGCAGGCAGTGCAGCGATAACTGCATTCCTTACAGTAGAAGTGGTTATCAATATATCTCCCATATCCATACACCGTTTTACCGCAGCCTTTGCAGACAAACATACTGCCGCATTCTGCACAGCGTATCGAGCGGTGGTCCTTCTGCTCCCCGCCGCAGCAAACGCAGCGAGCCACGGAGCCAATCGTCATTTGGCCATAGTCGGTCTCCCCTTTCAGCAGAGACACAACTGCATATCCATACTCATAGTCGGGATAATGGTTGCTGTCCGCCGCAGATTCGCAGTAAGGTTCGGTATCTTTTCCTCGCTTAATCGACCACAGGTTCGGTTTGTCAAGGCACGTAGCGATTGCCTGCTGAACGATGCTGCGATACAGGGTTTTCTGGTCTTCCAAATCCGTTGGATACAGACGAGATTGCAGCAGCACATCGTCCTTATAACAGAAAATCTCTCGCGTGATGCGCGGTGCTGTATGGAAGTCCTGCGTGTACTCATCACTGACCGTGAAGAAAATCATGCTGACAGCATCCCCCATATAGGACTGGCAGCCGCCGCGGTAACCGCCGCCTTCTAAGCAATGGCAGGAACTCCAAGTGTTGTCACGGTTGGACATTTCGAGAAAATCACAGGGGTGGATTGACAGCACTGCGGTTTTCTCGATATGCGCCGGGTTCAGGGCATCTGCCAGCCGCGCAAACAGCGCGTTGTATGGCTTGATCGTGCGCATATAGCGGTTATCCGGTTCGCCAGCTTCTGCTTCTTCCTCGATTTGGTCGAGATGAAATTTCAGGCAGAGCCGATTGATGATACGGCTTGCCTTTTGCCCCGGTGCGCACTTGATACCGCCGTACTGCCGAATCGTGTCCAATCGGTACTCGTTTGGTATCCGGGCATAGTCTGCGGTTGCCGCGTGGAGCGCGGCATTAAAGTTTTCGTACACAGCGTCATCCGGGCAGGCCTTGCGGCCCAGTTCCAGTATAGCGGCGCGTGTTTCATCTACGGTGATGCGGTCAATCTCCCGGCGCTCCTCCACGCGGAACACGATTGCCAGTTCTTTCTCGTTCCATAGCGGATGCTTGCGCAGGAGCTGCAAAAGCCCCTGCTTCTGTTCATACCACTGTGTAAGGTTCGCCGCGACTCCTTCCTCCGAAAACGGCTTTTGATACTTGTGCATGACCTCGTAAAATTGCTGTTTGAGTTCATCCATCATTGTGATTTCACCTTTCTTGCATTTCTATTTTTAACGCCGGGCGGCGCCAAACCAAAACAAAAAAGCGAGAACAACTTTTCTTCGCTGCAAACAGCAGTACAAAAAATCATTCTCGCTTTATGCGGGGCTGCCCCCGTCAGATAAAAAATGCCCGCAATGCACAGACCAAACGGTCAGCGGCTTTGCAGGCACAAAGTACAAAAATGACAACGTGTGTCAGTGCAAATTGCTTTGCAGGACACATAAATCACTTACAAGAATATGGTAACACACTTGAAGATAATCGTCAACTACGGATTCATTAATAGTAATAATTCACTCCGGCCATAGGATTTTATCGATTGGAATACACTATGCTTGCTTATAAAGGCTATAGGATTGCACCAATTTGAATTTCACATACTTATCTGTAGGATAACCAAAGCGGTGTGATTTCGTTGAAATTATTTGCGATTTTTCATTTTTTTTTCAATCTTAGAGATGTTTGTTTGAGTTGTCCCCAAGAGATTGGCCACTTCTGTTTGAGTTCTTCCCTCTTTTCGAAGTTGCGCGATAGTCGATTCCATTTGGCTGACTGGTCGGCTTTTGTTCGTACGCGATTGAGAAATAATATTGGTATCATCATAACTACGAACTTCTACCGTAACAATTTCATTTGCTATCCGTTGTTTCATTCTTAATATATTATTCTTTTTGTGGAACTCTACTCCTTCTGTAGACATCAATTCCTCAAGCGTTATATTCGCAATCTCTTTCGGAATTATACCGCTTGTTTCTTTTTTTACTATATTACTCATACTATTAGCCTCATTTTAATCTTTATTATATACACCATGGCAATCCATTTCTTCATGTCAGGTATTACCGGTGCATCCGTCGTCAGTTGGAATATGACTTTATATGATATTATATTCTTTTTGTTTGCTTTTGTCAATAGGTCATCAACCGTCTTATCGTGATTTCATAGTTCAGCTTTATGTGCAAAACAATAAACGAGTTTAGTAGCTAGAACGGTAACAACGCAAATCCAAAGAAGGCGTACATAATTATGGTACACACATACATTTATCTCTCTATAAAACTTACAAATGCCCATCGGCTTTTTGAACCAATGGGCATTTGTGTATCTTATGGCTTTGTTTATAATAGCGTTAGTATCTCAATTTCTCCAAGTGTAGACCTCTGTATCAACCGTGCCAGCGCTAAGAGACGAGGACGTAATCACGCGGTTGTCACCGCTCTCCCACGTAACGGTTCCGTTCGCGTCCTTTTTGATGAACTTGAACTGGATTTCCGTTCCTGCCGGAACACTCACTGGGAGGAACCATTCGGGATAATTGGGATTCAGCAGCGCTTCTGTGCATTTATCCGGATTCCAACTACCCAACTCCGGTACATTGCCTACGATGTAAATATTTTCACCGTAGCTGGTTTCAGCTTTTACATGGAAAATGACTTGGTTCTGGTCACCAGACAAGACATTATAGGTAAACGAATTGCTGACAGCATCTCCCTTCGTAACCGTAATATCATTGTATCCTGCAACTGCATTATCGGGGACATACGTCACGATTTCATTTGCGGTGTTGCTTTCAACCGTTGCTTCGGTTTCACCAAACTTGACCGAGATATTTCCATCAAGTCCATCACCGTAAATATAAACACGGTTGCCTGCACGTCCCATCGTAGAAACGACATTTCCGATTTCGGGTGCGTTGGCTGCCGCATCGTACTGCCAAATTCCTACTTCACCACCATCCAACGTGATCGATGCCGTAGTGTTGATTCCTGTAGAGGCATAGACGCTGATATTTTCACCGTTCAGCATACCACCGAGGAAGTCCACATACTCACCTTCCGGGAGCAGCGTTTCCACATTGTCAATGGTATACGCTTTATCCGGCTGGCGATTTATTGCAACAAGTATAACATCATCATAGAACTTCCGCTCGTAGATAAGGACATCATCATTGCTGTAACGAATCGTGGTAGTACCATACGCAATGGCATCATTTTGCTGACGCAGTTCCGACAGCTTGCCAATCAGCTTGTACGCCGTTGTATCTGTATCAAACGAACTATCCGTCTGCATGAAGATACGTCCAGAGACATCGCTGCCATCTGCGGGGACAACATATTGCTCCGTACCGTAGTAGATGTTGGGAACACCACGAGATGTCAGCAACGTCGCCAAGGCTGCATTGTAGGTCTTTTGGCTTCTCTGCGTGTAGCCGAATCTCGTCACATCGTGGTTATCGAGAAACGTCACTGCCTGATTTTCGTAGTCGTAATCGTCCTGCGTGTACTGCAGCATATTGCCGAAGTCCGCCATCGTTGTCGAGAAATCGCCAAAGGTCGCGGACGCTGCGCGATAAAACTCGAAATCAAGGTTGTTTATGCCCGTCTGCTTCGGGAAATAGACATACTCGTCATATTTAGGGTCAGGCCGCCCGATGAAAAACTCACCGAATTGGGTGATCGTATTATGCGAATCAACCGCATCTTTCAGCCCCTTTGCGAATGCCGCATCCATATGGAGCGTGGCATCATGGCGGATACCGTTTACACCCATATCCGCCCAGAACAGAGTTGCCTGTTCCAGATATGCCGCAACATTCTGATTCTCCTGTGAGAAATCAGCCAGCGAACCGAGGTCCTTATAGCGATAGCCATATCGGCTGCTATCATCGCCACGGTCACCCAAACCGTGGAACCATCCATTGGTATCATTCTGAGGATCGGCAATCAAGTTTTCTACCAAGCCATCCCCATTGTAATCATACGGCTCACCATTCTCATCGAATGCAAAGGTACCATCCTCTTTGCGATCCGGCTCGTACAGCTTGCCATCTTCCGGGATATTGTTCGCGGTAGGGTTCATTTCCCGGCTGGTGTGGTTGGTAACGAAATCGATAACCAGCTTAATGCCGTTGGCGTGCAGTGCATCCCGCAGTTCCTTGAACTCGTTCAGCGTTCCGAAATGCTTGTTTGTCGCAAAATAGTTGCGAACATGGTAGCCGTGGAAACTCGTCCACCGGTTGAGACTGCCATCGCTTTGGTAGTCGATGATCTCCGTATCACGGTTCTCATACGGTGCGGAGATCCAAACCGCCGTGACACCCATACCTTTTAAATAAGGGATCTTCTCGATGATGCCTGCCCAGTCGCCGCCTTGGTAGAGCTTCAGATCCTGCCCGGTTCCATCATAGAGCGTTGCATCAAATCCTGCGGGAACGTTGTTGGATGTGTCTCCATCATAGAAACGGTCCGTGATGATTTGGTAGACGACATCCTTGGACGTAACTGGTCCCAGTTCCGGAGCCGATGCAGCGGAATCCGCATACACAGGGAATGCTCCGAGCGTCATCGAGAGTGCAACTGCTGCAGATCCGATAAGGCACGCTGCCTTTTTTGCCAAATGTTTAGCCATACTTACCTCCTTTACGGTAACTTCTTTGTCGATTGTCGTTCTATCAATATTGGCAGCGTGGTCTGCGATTGTACAAGATACTGCGGTGTCCGGATTCGCCGCAGAACGACTTTCGCAGCCTGCTCACCCATATCATACATATCGAGGTTCACAACACTCAGTTGCGGTTCAATGATTTTAGAAAATGGAAAATCATCAAATGTGATAACAGCCATATCTTCCGGGATGCGTATTCCGGAAGCCTTCAATTCATTTACACAGCCAAACGCAATATACTGGTTTGCGCAGATCACAGCGTTAGGCCGTGTTGGCAGTTCCAACAGGGCGCGTGCGGCTGCTGCGCCGCCCTCACTGGTGGGCGGTCCTTCCCGCAAATATCCTGCCGGGATTTTCTCGTTCAGAGTGGCAAGTGCGCCGCTCAGACGGTGCGCAGAAATTGTATCTTCTTTGGGGCCGCCGATGAATGCGATTCTGTCATATCCGTTGCGCCACAGATGTGTAACTGCAATTTGCCCGGCCACCGAGTTATTGGTATCGATCCAGCAAAGCTGGTTGGAGAAATCCGGCGCACCTACAACAATGTAGGGCAGTTCCGTATGCGCCAGACAAAGAGCCACATCCTTTGACACGACTGATGCGTGCAGAATTACACCATCCACATAGGAGCCCTGCAGCAGTTCATCGAAATGCTGCCAAAGATCAAGCGCCGTGCTGTGCTGCACAATTAGGCCATACCCTTTTTCGGAAAGCGCGTTCTCTACTCCGGCCATGATTTCAAACAGATGCGGGTTGTCAAATCCCACACCATGCTGCATTTCTGCTAAAAAAAGAATCGTTTTTGTTGCGCCGGTAGCAAAACTTTGTGCGCGGCGATTCGGCTGATACCCCAGTTCCTTGATGACCGCATTTACCCGGTCACAGGTTTCCTGCGATATAGAATATGATCTATGCAGCACCTTGCTGACGGTTGCCTTGGACACACCCGCAGCTTCGGCCACTTCCTGAATCGTCACGCTCACGTTTTACACCTCCTGTGTGAATACGGAAAACCCCATAGGGGCAAGGCTGTTGTTCTTTTCCTCGTATCCCTGCTGCCACAGCATCTTTCCGTTTATCGGAGGAATCTCTGCGGCGGCAGATTGGTTGTTGAGGAACACGGTGATCTTTTCTTTTCCATCGGTGCGCTCATACCCATACAGCCCGTTTTTCTTTTCGGCCTTAACGGTATGGTAGCTGCCTCGGCAAAGGGCCGGGTGTTCCGTTCGCAGATGCATCGCCTTTTTATAAAAATCTGCCAAGGCCGGCGGCTCCTGCGACCACGTCATTTCATGGCGGTACTCTGCTTCCTGTAAGCCGTAAATACCGCGCTCGTCACCATAAAAGACAGACGGAATCCCTGTAAAAGTCATCTGGAAAAGCACAGCGAGCTGCATCCTTGCCGGGTCTTTTTCGCACAGCGAATAGAAGCGGCTCACATCATGACTGTCCAGCAGATTGAGTTGCGCGTACAGTACCGGGAGTTTATACCGCATCCGCATATTGGTCACGCGGGCATCAAATTCTGCTGCATCGATACTCTGCTCGGCAAAGAATCGGCGGCAGTGCTTGCGGAAATCGTAGTTCATGGTGGAGTCGAAGATATCACCGTTCAACCAATGCTGGGCAGTCTCCCACACCTCACCGATCAGGATACACTCTGCCTTTTCTTCTTTCACCGCCTGCCGAAATGCCCGCCAGAATCCGTCGTTGATCTCGCTGGCAACATCCAGACGCCAGCCGTCAATATCAAATTTCCGCACCCAATAGCGGCCCACCTCGCAGAAATACTCCTGTACTTCCGGGTTGCAGGTGTTAGTTTTCGGCATCATGCGCTCATAGCCGAAGCATTCATAAGTCGGATAGGTTTCGGGGTCTTCCGGCCTCTCTACAGGGAATTGCAGATGGTAAAACCAGTTTTTATATTTTGAGTTTTCGCCATTGCGCACCACGTCATCAAAAGCGAAAAAATTCCACCCCACATGGTTAAACACACCATCAATAATCACACGCATTCCCCGTGCATGGCAGTCGTTGACCAACTGTCGGAAATCTTCATCCGTACCGAAACAGGGATCGATGTGATGATAATCCAGCAAATCGTACTTGTGGTACTCCCCTGCTGCAAAAATCGGATTTAAGTAAATGCAGGTAGCACCCAATTCTTGAATGTAATCCAGATTCTCGATCACGCCGCGCAGCGTTCCGCCGAGTTTTCCGCGCGTGATTTTGCCGTTCCACTCTTTTTCGGATGATTTGCCAGAGATAAAGCGGCGGCCCGTGGCAAAGCTATCCGGGAAGATATTGTAAACTACCGTATCCTGCGCCCAGGCAGGCGGTGCTGCAATGTCTGCCGGATGGTTAAACGGCAGCTGGTAGTATTCCGATCTGTCGTCCACGCGGTGATCTGTAAAGAAATCGCCGTAATACAGCAGCTTCTGCGTTCCGTCGTCAAGTTCAAAATAGTAACAGATCCGCTTATAGGGGCTTTCCAAGATGACTTGGAAGTAATCAAACCATTCGTCCTGCGCTTCCACCTGCATCTCTACAGACGAGAAAATAACCGGTGTCAGGCGGCAGGCTCGATCTGCATAAAACAGCGTGCAGTGCTTTAGATCATCACGCCCGGCGCGCAGCCGGAACACGACATGGTTTGGGTCCATCCCGTGTGCCTGCTGTGACATCGGGATGTGTTGGATGGCTTCAAAATTCATTGTGTCATCTCCCTGTTTGGGGCAATCAACCTTTGACACCACCGGCAGTCAAGCCGGAGGTCATATGACGCTGTACGGCAAAGAACACAATTAGAATCGGCAGGCTGACTACCAGCGAGGCTGCTGCAAAAACGGGCCAGCTTCCGCTCATTTCTGTTGCCTGCAAAGAGTACAATCCGGCTGCCAGTGTATAATTCTCGGCACCTGTCATAAAGGTCGTTGCAAAGAGATATTCATTCCAGACATAAATCAAGATCATAACCGCCGTAACCAAAATACTGGGGCGTGCCAGCGGAAGAACAATGCGCGTGACAAGCTGGATGCCGCTTGCGCCGTCAATTTCCGCCGCTTCCTCGATTTCGCGCGGTATCGTATCAAAGTATCCTTTCATGTTCAACAGACCAAACTCAGCCATCGTTCCGGTATAAATCAGAATCAAGCCAACTTTGCTATTGATCAGTCCCAGCGGGCGCAGCAGTGTATAAATCGCAAACATGGAAAGGACAGATGGGAAAGAGTACAGCAGAACCAACTGCTTCAATATCGGCTTGCGCCCCTTAAAGCGCATACGGGAAAACGCATAGGCAGCCGGAATTGCTGCCGCCAGCGAAATAGCAACGGTGACTACCGCCAGCGTCATACTGTTTTTAAACCACAGCATGACAGATTCTTCGGTAAAGACCGCAACATAATTCCGCAGCGTGAAGTTCTTCGGGATAAAACGGAAGTCCGAGCTCACAAGGCTGTTGTCGGCATTCAAAGAAACCGACAGTGCATACAAAATCGGTATCAGCGTGACGAAACAAATCACGATGAACAAAATATGCAGACAAATCTGCTTGGCCGCCTGCTTAAGCATACGCTTTTGATGCCGCGTCATCTGTTACCCCTCCTTTGCTTTCCGGCTGGTCACCATCGAGAACAGAATCAAAATAGCAAAAATCAAAATGGAGACCGCAGAGCTGTATCCGTAATTGTTTGTGATAAAGGCATTCTCGTAGGCATAAGTCAGGATCGTGTGGATATTGGCACCGGTTTTCGCACCCGCCTGCTGTGTCAGCAGGTATACCACATCGAATTGCTTAAATGTCGTAAACACGGTAATCAGCACCGACGGAGCAATAATCGGGCGGATTGCGGGAATCGTAATAAAGTACGCCCGCTGGAACCAGTTTGCGCCATCGAGAATCGCACTCTCGTAGCAGCTATGATCCACCGCCTGCAAAGCACCATCCATAATCATAATCATAAACGGCAGCGCCAGCCAAAGGTTGACAACCGTGCAGCAGAGAAATGCCGAGACATCGTTTGCCAGCCAGCGCACTGTCGCCAGCCCCAGCTTCTGCATCCACTGGTTCAGCAAGCCGAACTGCGAATTGAAGATGCCGTTTTTCCAAAGCAGGATCGACACATAGCCCGGCATGGCCCAAGGAATCATAAGCAGTGTCTTGTAGACTCGCCTACCCTTAAAATCCTGTATGTTCAAAAGACTGGCCAGCACAAAGGCAATTACCAACTGCAGCACCATGTTCAGCACAGTCCACAGTATGGTCCGAAGCAGTGCCGCCAAAAAGCCGGAATCAAAAACAAACAGCGCATCTTTATAATTTTTCAGCCCTACAAACGAGAAGTTGAACCAATGGTAAACATTCATGTTTGTAAAGGAGATGTACGCCGTGTACAGAATTGGGAATACAACGATCAGCAAAATCAAAAGCAACGAGGGGGCGCTGCACAAATAGGCCCAAAACGTTTCTTTTTTATTATTCTTCATAGTGCGGCCTTTCCGCATCACTGCATCTGCTTGATAAGGCTCTCTGCCTGCTGCTGGGCGGCCTGTGCACTGCTGCGGACATCTTTTCCGCTCATGTTTACATCCACAAGCAGATTTTCCGTAACAGTCCACATAACGTCCATTTCGGAAACGTTCGGCATGGGAACTGCATCCTGCGCCGTATCGTACATAGCCATAACCATGTCGTCACCGCTGATAACCGGGTCATCATAGCAACTCTGCTTCGCAGGGGCGCAGCCGCTTGCTTTCGCCATCGCAATGCCAACGGAATCATTTGTCAGAACCTGCAAGACCTTTGCAATGGCATCGTGCTTGCGCTCAGCTGCAACTTTCAAGACATGGATACCCTGCACACCGGAATACGGTGCAATTTTGTTGCCGGTCTCATCTACAGTAGGCATCGGTGCAATGCCGAGGTCAATACCGCTCTCGCGCGCCGTGGGAACCAGCCAAGGACCACCGATGGTGGAGTGCGCTTTGCCTTCGCGGAACAGCGTATTCACGGTAGAATACTCACCCTCTGTGGGCATAAGCTCCACGAATTTCTTGTGGTATTCCAGCGCCTTGATGGTGTTCTCATCATCGAGGCCGGGTTCACCATTTTCGTTCAGAATGTAACCGCCAAACGCATGGAGCCAGCCTGCAGCATAGTACGCCGTGCTGTGCTGTTCCACGAAGCCGTAATGTCCGCCTTTCGTGTTTTCCTGCATATATTTGTACAGTTCTTCTGTGGTCGAAGGTACTTCATCATCACTCATATAACGTCTGTTGTACATATAGAGCAGCGTCTCAAAGTAGATCGGAAGCTGATACACTTCCCCTTTGTAGGTAGCAGCCTCAATCGTCATCGGTATGTACTGATCCAAGGTGCTCTTGTCAACGAAATCCGTTATCGGTGCGAGAATGCCCATTTCAGCGTAAACGCCAATTTTATCGTGGGCAAAGAAGTACATATCAGGGGCAGAGTTCGGATCGTTGCCGACCATCTTCAACGAATCGGTCAGACCGTCTTTCTTTTCCAGTTTTACCACGATATCCGGGGCAAGCGTATCCAACTCCGTCTGCAACGCCTGCGCGACTTCATCTTCTTTGTCGTGCCAGATTGTGATGGTAACCGGGCCATCTGTCTGCGCAGTATTATCCGTGCCGCCCGACGAGCAGCCGGTCATCAGCAACGATACCGCTACACATACACTTAAAAATCCTGCTATCAGGCGCTTCATGGAATACCTGCCTTTCTGATTGTGTCAAATAAGGAGTACGGGCTGTTCAGCCCGTACTCTATGATTTTCTAAGGAAGATTACCTTTTCTTTTTGGAGATGACCACGCCGCCTGCCACAACAGCAATCACCACAACAACGACAATTACAATCGGCATCGAGTTGGACTTGGTTTCTGCGGGTTCCGCTGCAACCGTAGGCTCGCTCTCTGCAGCAGGAGCCTCTGCTGTTTCTACAGTCTCAGCCGGGGCTTCATAGGTGACTTCTGCATTTTCCGCATCGCTCACCACGATCCACAGATCCTTGCCTGTTTCCACACTGAGGTCACTGGTCTGAACGCTGCCATCGCTGCCATTCACGATAATGCTGTTGACCCAGCCGGGAACAGAAAGCGTCAGCCAGCCGTCCTCCCCTTCCTGCAGGGCTTCGCCGGGCCAAGAAGAGAATGCGTTCGTGCCGTCCGGTGCGGACCATGCCCACAGATGCGGCTCGCTCCAGTCAGCAGGAGCTTTTACATGAACGGTAATATCTTCTGCAACGGGAGCATTCGGATCATTGTATGTAAAATCGGAAGTTCCGTCCTCAGAAACCGTAACCCACACCTCAGCTGCATCGATGGAGATATCCTCCGTCTGCACATCGCCGCTGTTGCCGTTGACAATGATGCTGTTCACCCAAACGGGAGCGCTGGCAGTATACCAGCCATCTTCGCCTTTGCTCATGGTCTTGCCGGGCCATGCTTCAAAAGCATTCTTGCCATCCGGTGCAGACCATGCCCACAGGCAGACATCCTGCCAATCATCGGGAACCTGCGCATGAATCTTGAATTTTTCTACATACTCCGGCAGATCACCGGTGGTCTGTGCATCGTAACTGATTTCTACATTTTCTGCATCGGTCACCGTGACCCAAGCATTTTTGCTTTCCAGCTTGTAGTCACTGGTCTGAATCGCTGCATCATTCGCATTGATAATAATGTTGTTGGTGGTTTCAGGAATCCAGCAGTAATACCAGCCATCATTGTTGCTGTCTGCTTCCATCTCGCCACCGGGCCATGCATCAAAAGCGTTTGTGCCATCGTCTGCCCATGCCCACAGGTGCGGGTCTGACCAGTCAGACGGGAGTTTTGCGTAGACGATCATTTTTCCATCGGATGCTTCTTCTGCAAACGCAGCAACAGGCATAAGCAGACACAGCATCAATGCCGCCAGCACAACTGCAAACAAGTGTTTTACTCTGCTCATATTTGTTTCCTTCTTTCCAAACGGTGAAGAGTTTTTGAGATTTTCTGATGCGCATCCTTGACATCTACAGAGTAGCACTCCCAGCACCCCACGTCAACAAAGAAATAGGGAAACGGTTTCCTTTCAATTTGTGCATATTTCATCATGTATTCACTATTTGAATGTGCAGTTTGCCAGTAATTTTTGTGTTTTTCTTCCGTATGTAACCATTTTGTAATTTATGCAGTTCTTTGTTTTCCTATTGTTTCCTATCTTATTTTTGCACATTGTTTCGACAGTCGTTAAATATTTTCTCTGAATTTGCAATGTAAAACACTGCATACGTTTATTTATGCTACTGTTTACAGTATATCTGCCCATCGAGCACATCATCAACTTCTTAGTCTACGAGGTTCACAAGCAACACCACACATTGACGCAGATTCTTATGGGCTTACTGCGCACCGAGTTTGTGTTGGATGCCGTGGAAAATGCAGAGCCGCCCGCCGATATGATGAACACTCCCAGCATGAAAGATGATCTGCACCGTCCGATGATGCTGCTGGTGAAAGCGACTGCGGTAAAAGAAGTATAAAAATAATTGCCTCCGATTTACATCACATGACGTGAGTGCAAGTCGGAGACAATTTCAGCTTTTATTTTTTCAGATTGCTAATGCCGTCATTTTTTGAGACTTTCCCTGCTGTGGGATCTTCTGAATACATGGTTCCCGTTTTATATCTCACATAGCTTTACTTCACACGATGCGCCATTTCCATGTGGCTTTTTCAAAAGAGTTGCTTTCATCTGCGCCCCGGTGATTTTACCTTCGCTACTTATGATTTAAAGTTCCATCACATAGGTACGAATCGGTACATTACCAATTTTATTGACGGCATATGCTTCTGTGCTCTTACCTGGCTACTGAAAAGCAATCAACGAAGAAACGTCTGTATCAATTAACGTTTTATAGAAATTTTCTTCCGTCCCGCCATTGTTCTCATACATCAAGTATTTCCACGTTTCATTTCCCCAGCGCAAGTACATCTCCGAGGTAATACTATCACTTACAATCTCATATTTGCCAATCTTTTCTTCGATATTAAGATTGTTTTCTTGTACAGACAAGGCTTCGGCATTTGCTCGATATACTTCAATCTTTAGAGTTTTTTTCTCATTGTAATAACTAATACTCATTCGAAGCAAATGGTCATATGTCGTTTCATCTGCTCGTTTATACGTAGTATTCAATTCAGCCCCATCTGGAATTGAAGTAGACACTTGAATTGATGGTGTAGGCGTATAATCTAACGATGCCATTTGAAATTTGTAATCGCCAATCGAATCAGGAAACGTGATATCCTGATATTTTTCATGTAGAAGTTGTGCATCTGTTTGTTCAACAGCACCACACACTGTCACAAACTTATCTCCATATGCAAAAGTATAAAATTCATCAATTGCCAGTTCTTTTTCATTGCATATTTGTTTTGCTTCAGTAGTAATTGCGGGTAATTCCTTTAATTCGTCCACCGTTACATGTTCCTGTGACCCATTAGGTGTTTTTTCACCTTCAATTTCAACATATTCCTCCCCGACGCGGTTTGATGTGTTTTCATCAAGCATCCCATTGGAACATGCTGTCAACAAAGTCACTATGCACAAAAGCGCACAACATCTTTTTAGCAATCCCAATTCAAAAGTCTTCACCTTAATACACCTCACCTGTAAGCAGGCATTGCGTTTTTGAACCTGTTATTTCCTGCGATAAAATTCGACGGTAATTGCACTTATTGCAATCATATGAGTGAATCTTATAGGTGACATACATTACATCATAAGTTCCTGTTCCACCATGACGACAATTGGTATATGTCGGATAATCCTCTGAAAACGTTCTTTCGATTATACCCCCTCCATTACAGTTGGGGCACGCCTCTGCACGCATCATAGAAATACCAGCGATTTCACTAGTTGACTGATTCCCCATTTGCAAATACATTTCCAAATGATCAATAACTTCCATTGGCAGGATTTCTTCCAGCATCTTATAGTTGTCCGCGATGCACACTGGCACTGCATCCGACACACGCTCCCTACTAAGTTCCTGACGATAGCTACACGAACTACACGAACGGTATTTTACAAGATAATCGGCAACATAGGCGTCACTCCCCTTTTTTCCGTGTTGACAGGGGAAGGTTGTGGTGAATCTTTCTTTTTGCTGCCAGTCATACAGTGTTCCTCTATCACAAGACGGACATGTCGCAGCACCACGCAAAACATTAGTTTCCATTTCCGCTGACTCAGCAAATACGCCTAAACAACATACTACCGAAAGACCTATCGCAATTATTATGCTCATTATTTTCTTCATAGCTATCCTCCTTTGTAATTGGAATTCGATTTCACTTAAATGTGTCGCCCTAACAGTTATTGCAACAAATTTCCTATATTAGCTTTTCAAATGCGCCCATTTCCTTTGACGTACTTACAGTGGATTCTTTTCATCTGTTACTTTGGATATGGTCTCTTGTTCGTTTTTTCAGGGATCTGGATACTCTACGATGTACATAAACCCATCGCACCAGTAGCAATATAGACGGTACAGCACGGTCGGCGTATTTGTGTCGTAATCATATCCACGGTCAAAATACTTTTTATATGTCTTACTCCCATGCTGTCTTGTAGGATCTATCCCGCATCCTCCTTCGAAATGAAGTGCAGGCATATTTTCCAAATAGTTTTCCAGTTCTGTCTCACTCTGAAACGTCGAAATCAAATTCATCTCTGTATCGTATAGCTTCACTTTTTTCTGCTCTTCTGCAAAAACCGGATTTGCCATTGACATGATTACTACCAATGTTAAAATCGAAAAAATGATTCTTTGTACGCTTTTCATAAGTCACTCCTTTGTTTTTTTACGAAAAAAGTTGCACAGATAAAGCCTAAGAACCTCCTTTCATGGCTTTATAGATTTTATCATTTCTATTATTTTTTCAGCTTCGTCCACATCGTATATTTCTGTTTCACGATAAAATCGATAACAAGACTGATCTGTTACCCAATAAATTGCCGCTTTAGAGATAATATCTTCTGGCTGAATACTATTTACCGATTTCTTTAATGCAATTGCATTCTGAAGTTCATCTCGATCAATTTCCGAAAGAAGATTCCCGTCTTCATCTGTAAATTCATGTTCAACCGATGCAAAACTGTACTGTGTTACAACAAAGCTTTTTTGCTCTGTCTTATAGCCTTTACCTATTCCCGTATGAATTTTTCCAGAATAGGTAACACGAATACGACTATATCCTATTTCTGCATTCTCATCAAGCTCCTCTACACTATAATCGCTGCTGGGAACTTGAATCTGCATTTTCTCATAGTTGCTTGAATCAGGGGCATTCCTAACCGTCAGCCAAACACTCCCACGATTCATATTCCAGCTCAGTTCTGGCCATAACGCCACCGCTGCTGTTGCAAATAGAAAAACCGCTGCAACGACTGCCGCTGCCATGTAAACACTTTTATATCTTTTTTTACTAATCTTAAGATTTGGCCCAGTCACTGGTTTTACTTCGATTGCATGAAATGCTTCCAATTCTTCTTTTTGCATATCTTCGCATACCGCAATCAATAACTCATCAAACTTATTCTTCACAGTATAATACCTTCTTTCTCTAACACCGCTTTGAGCATTTTTCTCGTTCTCCATGCTCGCTGTCGCACTGTATTGGGAGAGATGTCAAGTAATGCTGCTATTTGTGTGCTGGTATATCCTTGACCATACTGTAATTGAATAATAGACCGATCTGTCTCGCTTAGATTTCTCAAACTGTTCTTTATTTTTCTACTTACCTCTCTGCTCTCTACAATCTCATGTGGTGATGGTGAAGTGTCCGGTATAGAATTCAATATACTATCTTCAATCGGTTCAGGATTTCCCTTTCGCATGATGTTGTAGGCCGCATGGCGGACAGTAATAAGTATAAGATGCTCAAGTTTTTCCTCACTCGACGTATCAAGTTGCTTGGCTTTATGCAATCTAATCCATCCTTCTTGTACCGCATCTTGTGCAAGAGACGAATCATGTAGAATGGCAGTGGCCATTGCACATAGGCGGGCATAGTTTTTTGTGAAAATCTGTTCCACTTTATATTTTTGTTCCATGTTACCGCTCCCATTACTTGACTTTGCAAAGGCCTTTCACTACTATAACACCATAACTTACTAAAGTGTTATGCATTTTCATGATTTTTTCTATAAACATTAAAATCAATACACACCTCTCGTTACTCACTAAATAAAAATCTCCAACTTGCGCGGTTGTATCGTGTAGATTGGCGGTTCTCGCATAAAAATAATTACCTTCGACTTGCACTCACGCGATGCAGTGCAACCCGAAGGTGATTTTTCTTTTATATAATTTTACTTCGCCCGGCGCGCTAATTCCATGTGGCTTTTCAAAAGGGCTTCTTTCATCTGTACACCAGTGATTTTGTCTTCACACCATGCGTTTGAAAGCTCTATCGCATAGCTGCGAACCGGTACGCCTTCAATTTTATTGACTGCATCTGCCACATGTACTGCCCGTTTACGTTGTGCTATTTTCTGTGGTTCCATAGGGGGCCTCTCCATTGTGTTTGTTATAGTTTTTGCTGTCAAGTTTCATGCGATTGATTGTTCTACGCCATATTTACCATATAGTACTTACTCATTTGCAAAAATATCGTTTCCGTCCAGGTAAAAATAAGGTTCTTCCCTCTCTACAAATCCATTGATGGCTAACTGCGGCACAGAAACGCAGGCGGGGTCGATTTGAACCCGAACCTTGCGATCTGCTCCTCAGTCAGCCCGCGCCGCGGTGACAGCAGATGCGCTTTGTGCGTGGGTGTCAGCGGTAGCATGGAGAGTAGCAGCGAGTAGGTCTGGTGTATCTCCTGCGGGGCAGCGCGGGCATTTTGCTCCGGCTTTACCCCGATGCAGTCATTCACCCTTGGCCGGGGCGTATAGCGTCCCAGCGCTTCGCAAATCTCACGGTAGGCATCGGCATTGCCGGTGCAGTTATAGCGGGCATACAGTGCCAGCATACCGCCCGCCGCGCCGCAGCGATTGCAGCGCCAGACGTTTTTGTCTGTGTTGACGTTGAGCCGCCCGCGCAGATCCCCGCAAAAGGGGCAGTTTAAGTACAGGCTCGACGGCAGACGGCGACGGACAGTAAGCCCCAGCAGTTCTACTACATCGGCAATGCCAAACGGAAACGTATCGGAAGATGAGGTCATGCAAAACGGCCTCCTTTCCGGTTATCCCGCCTGTTTCTCCTGCAAGCTGTCCCATATAATGGCGGCCGCCGCGCGGAGGACGTTGTTCTCTCCCTGATAGCCTTTCACATACCAGCGCAGGCTGGCAGGGCGGCGGTCAGCCACCTGCGCCAGCGTCCAGCCCTTGCAGGTGCCGCAGTCTACGATGACGTTCTGCGCCTGCTCGTAGGTCATCTGGCGGCAGATTTCCTCCACCGGGGTGCTTTGGGTATACGCAGCGGCGGGAGGTTCCTGTTCCAGCACAATGACATTCTGCGGCGGTTCTGCCGGGGTCTGCACAGGCTGCACGGATTCCAGCACAACCGTCTTAGGCTTTTCTACGACTTCTGCCGTTACCTGTTCGGGAACAGGCATATCGTCTGCCATGATGGCATCCAGCGGGTCAGTCTCCTGCGAGGTGGCTTTCATGACTTCCGGCTGCTTCTGCACAAGCTCTGCGACTTCCACTTTCGTCTGTACCAGCTTGGAAATCTCTGGTTTTGCGCCCACCGGCACCTCGCTGCCGTACTCCTCGGATTCACTGCCCACATCGGCAAACTGGATGCCAAAGCCCGCATTGGAGAGTGCCGTGTCCAGCGCTTCCTCCTGCGCAGCCTCCACATACAGCCCACCAGGCGTTGCGTCCAGTGTGCAGTTGGCAACATAGCTGCTCAGCGGCTCGGCATCCTCGCGGTCACGGTAGATCTTGGCTTCAAAAATTGCCATTTTCTCGGTGATGCGCAGGGCGTTGAGCTTCAGCCGCCCCGTGGGGCAGGCCAGCCGGAACCACAGCTTTTTGTACCGCAAGTCAAGGCGCATCACGTCCTCCCCGGTCTTGCGGGAAGTTGTGCGGCGCAGGAATTTCAGTGGGTCAAAGCCTGACACATGATTTAAGGATGCCACAGCGGCGTTGGTAGTGTACAGCATAGGTTCTTGATTCCCTTTCATGGGTGATTTCTCCCTTCATTATTACATTCAGCCGGCCTGTTGCAGTTCCGGCAGTGCGTTTCGTTCGGTGTGGTATGCCTTGCAGTACAGGTGGATGCGCTCGCCCAGCATGGTATTGCGCTTGCTGATGTCAGCGCGGTGAACCGCCATAAACAGGATCGGCTTATGCCCCACAAGGATGACTTTTTTCTTGGCGCGGGTCACGGCTGTATACAATAAATTACGATACAGCATAATTGTGTGCGCCTTGACGATGGGGATAATGACCGTTTCAAACTCTGACCCCATCGCTTTATGAATCGTTGTGGCATAAGCAAGGTCAACGTGCGCCAGTTGTTCCGTCGTGTAAGTCAACTTGCGGTCGCCGCCAAAATCCATCTGCACAAGCCGTTCGCCTTTGCTGTTCGTGGTAATCCCGGTAATAAAACCGAGGTCACCGTTGGACACTTTCTCGGTGTTCTTTGTCTGCATAACGCGGTCATGAACACGGAATGTGCGGCTGCCGATTCTCACTTCTTCCTCGGCCGAGCGGAACGGGTTGACCCGCTCCCGAATGGCTCGGTTAAGCTGCTCGGAGGCTGCCTCACCTTTCTCGCGGAACGGCGAAAGGATCTGCACGTTTTCGATGCCACGCTCGGCGGCTTCTTTGCAGTAAATGTCTTGGATGCGCCGCGCCGTCTCGATCTGCGTCGGGCTGTCCACGAACACAAAGTCATTGCCGTAGTACAGCTTGGTGCTACCCTCGTTGATGAACTTCGCATTGTAGGCAATCAGGCCGTCTTTTGACTGGCGGAAGATCCAATCCAGTACCGTGACAGGCACCATTCCGCTGTGAATCAGCTCGTAGAACACGTTGCCGGCGCCCACGCTGGGAAGCTGGTTCGGGTCACCTACAAGAACGACCCGCGTGTGCTGACCGATGCGCTTGAAAAACTGCTGTGCCAGCCACATATCCACCATAGAAAACTCGTCCACGATGACGAGGTCGGCATCCACAAAGCGAACGCGCTCACCATCGCCTACTTCTTCCCCGGTGCAGAGGCCCAGTGCGCTGTGCAGCGTGCGGGCCTCGTCCACGCCTGTGCTCTCCGCCATGCGGCGGCTGGCACGGCCTGTGGGAGCCATGAGGGCGAACTTCCCTTTCTGGTGCAGATTCTTGAACACCTCAATGATGGCCTTTAATACGGTGGTCTTGCCGGTACCGGGCGAGCCAGTGATGATCGTCAGCCCGTGCTGAAACGCCGTGCGCACTGCCTGTTCCTGCTTTTGGGAAAGCGTAATGCCCAGACTTTCGCGCACCGATTCCAGTGCAGACTCGATGTTCTCGGCCACGCTGATATTGGCAAGCCGCTCGGCAATCATGCGGGCGGTGTCATCCTCCTGCCCGAACACACGCGGGCTGTACAGGTACTGCTTGTAGGCTACCACTGCGCCGTGCAGAATCATCTGCTGCAGGGTTTCCTGCACTTCCTCGGCGCGGACGCGCTGTTCCGGGATGGGAATGGGCGCGTTGAGCAGCAGAAGTGTTTCCTTTACTAAATCTTCCGATGGCAGAAACAGATGCCCCGATTTACTGCGGGCATCCTCCAATGTGTACAGCACCGCGCCCTTGGTGCGCTCGGCGCTGTGCAGGCGGTTATCCGTCTTACGGACGATGCCATCCACACGCTTGAATCCGAACCCGGAAATCTGGCACAGATCATACGGGCATTTTTTGAGGATGTCCACACATGCCGGACCAAAGTTCTGATAAATTTTCAGCGCCGTGGCGGGCGTAATTTTGAACGGTCCCAAAAGGCTCATAAGGTTGCGCAGAACGCGGCTCTCGGCGTAGGATTCCTCAATGTCCTTGAGCTTTCCCTCGGTGATGCCGCGGATTTGCAGCAATTTCTCAGGCTCGTTGTCAAGGATATTCAGGGTGTCCGGTCCGAACGTAGCGACAATGTCCTCTGCTGTCTTGGGGCCAATGCCTTTGATAAGCCCGGAACCCAAGTAAGCCAGCAGACCGTCCGCTGTCTGCGGAACGATTTCCTGCCACTGCTCGACTTGCAACTGATAGCCGTACTTGCTTTCGACCCACTCGCCGTCCAGTTCCAGCTCCACCGCCTTGGTGCGGGGCAGTTCGTACCCCACCGCCGTAAAGCGCAGCATACGGTCGCCGTAATAGCGGCCGTTGCAAGCCTGTAGCGGAATGCGCGGATCATTGGTTTTGACAACGATGATGGAGAATTTGTTTGCTTCGTTGTAAAAAATCGTAGATTCGTAGGTGACACGGCAGCCGGTAATGCCGCTGTGTTCCTGTTCACTGTCGTGCATAGGCACGCTCCCTTCTTTGTCAGGCGGCTTCGTCCGCCGCTTTTGCCTTGATGCAGAACCGCCGCGATTCCGATACCGTAACGTACTCATCGTAAATTTCGGGGTGCAGCAGTTTCATCTTTTGGAGATTGTCTTTCGTGATGCCTGTCCGGCTGACGGGGTTGTAGCTGATGGTGTACTGTGTACCACCATACTCCCCCATCGCCATGCAGCTGCCGCCCAGTTTGGCAACCATCTGACCTTTCAGCCGCTGCATTTCTGCGTCCAGCGTTTTGACCTGCGTTTCCACCTGCTGCCTTTGCTCCTGTAAGCTGAGATACCGTAGCATGACGGCAGACAAGTCACTGTCCAGCTGGATGGCAGGAATGGTCTTGTCCGCAGCACCCAAGCGGCGGCGCAGACTTTCAAGGATCAGGCTGCCGTCTTCGGTGTAGGGCGGCGGGATGCGGGTCAGGATGTGGTCGTGCCAGAACTCGCGTTCCAGATAGACCATTTCCTGCTCATATTCCCGGTCACGGTACAGGTGGCGGATAATGACTTCGTCCTCGTTGTTGCCGTAGAGACAGCAATAGAAGATTTCGTCAATATCCATAACGGCCATGTAGTGCCGCCCTTGTGTCTCATAGTAAACGGGAACACATTCCTCGCCGTCCTTCCACCAGTGGTCTTTTGCGTTGTAGTTGGTCGTTTTGATTTCCAGAATCGCAATTTTTCCGTTTGGCAGGCGGACAAAGTAGTCCACATCTGCCAGCATGAAGGGATGCTGCGGGTGTTGGAACATCTTCTTGATCTGGAAAACCTCCAACCCGGTTTTCTTGGCGAAAATTTGAGCGACCAGCGGTTCCAGCAGATGCCCCATTTCCAGCGCTACCCAGTTGCCTGTATCATCGACAGCCGAAGCGATGTTCAGCTTGTCGTCGTACAGGTCGCGGGCAGTGCGAAACGGAGAAATGCCGAGGATCGCGGCGACATCGCTGCCGCCTATCCCCTGCCTGCGGTATGCCAGCCATTCCTGCTCGTTGAGGTTTTCGGTGCTGACCAGCACCTTGGGTTCCTGCCGTATGTGGTCCGGCATCCTCAGCCCCTCCTCTCGCGCTGGCGATAGGGGCGCTTGGGCCGGGTGCGCACATGGTAAAGCCGATACTGCAAATTATGCGGGATGGGTCTTGCCTTGCGCGGGCGTGTGATGCGCCGTGCGATTGCTTTGGGTCTTGCCTGTTCGTTCATTTGGCATTCCACCTTTCTTATATAAAATGTATTTCTCAAAGCCGATTGGCCTTGAAACAAAATAAAAAAAGCGAGAATGACCGCAGGCAATGCCTGATGTCCACGGCAAACCGTGAACCACGATCATTCTCGCTATGGTTGGGCGTTCTCACCCAGTTATAAAAAAGAAAAGTGCCGGCAGCGTCCACCCGATACGGGCAGGACAAGGCTGCTAGCACGAATTACAAACTTAAACAACGTGTGCGCAAGGCACAAAAATCATTTACAGGTGGAGTATAGCATATTTATCGTTTTCTGTCAATGGACTTCCCTTGTGGGTAGGAAACGTATTCCGACTCTCGTACCTGTTGTCAAGAGGGTATTTTTCGCTGTTTTATAAACATAAAAGCCGCAAGAAATCTTTCTTGCAGCTCTTTTTATCGTATAACCGTTTGCTTTCTGTTCAATGCCTCGTTATTTAACAGCAGGCCAAGCACGGCAAACCTATAGGTCACGATTTCTCCACAATCCATGGATTTACGAATATCCTGTATGCGGACAACAGCTTTCAGAATTTCGAGTTGCTCCTCGGTCAGGTAAAATGTGACCTGCTTATTGATTGGCTTTCCTCCTCGCTTCCCTGTTTGCTCCGGCAGGTATTCTATTACATCTCTGCTCGCTGGCAGTACATAATAGTCTTGTTTTTTTCCTTCTGGAATTGCCATATCTTCTTCCGAGCCAGATACAACACAATGCCCCTTCCCTACCCTTGCAACTTTTTTGATTTCGCTGATAAGTAGTCGGTTTGCGATGGTTCCTACCCGAAGTCCTTCATACGCTGCTTCCAATTCAAAGCACTCGTATATCTCTGGCCGGAAGCGAATCAAAACCCGTTCCTTTTTCTCCATTGCCGCCACCGACCTTACTCAATCGCCTCTATAATATTTTTTAGCTTCGTAGAGATTTCGATAATCTCATTCAATGCGGCAACATCTGCGTCTCTGGATTCTTTAGATACGCCTTTCAGCGCTTTTACAAAAGCCTTGCTGCTGTATGTCTTGTTCAGCTTTTTGACCATTTGCGGCACATTTTTCTGAATTACACTGCTCTTGGTCTCGGTCACCTCATGTTCTTTGCGAACACGATCCTTGGCCGCCTCTTTCTTGCCCTCATAATTGATTGCAGATATTTCTTCGGGTTTACTGCTTGCTTTTACTCTGCCATATTCGTCCGCTTTTGCGCTCAAGTCGGCAAGCCCATCATCAAAGTAACCGATGGCCTTTTCATAAGCAGCTTCATATTCTTTTGTTGTTCCCTGCCGCTGTGCATCATAAAGAAGCTCTCTGAATGCATCATGCAGAGTATCTCTAAGAACCTCTACATAGTTTTTCCCGGCGCTTTCTGTATCATCACTGTGGCAATCCACTGCTTGCAGCTTCTCAAATCGATTTGCAATTTCATCCTGCTTATCCGCTTCAAAACGGAGATAAGTCTCGCACTCGCTTCTCGTTAAAAATTTATCATTCAGTAGAGTCTTTAACTTACCCTTCAGTTTTTCTTCTATACGTGCATCACGCTCAATCGTGCGCGGATTTACCGTACTTACAATCTTTGTCGCGTTCAACGCTTCTTCCCTGCTCATATTGTAAGGCTCTCTTTGTAAGCAGGTAATAAACTCCGCTATTGCCTGGCGTCGAATAGCTTCGTCACTAAAACCGCCACGAACCTGCAAGTTTGCACTGTACAGCAGCACCTTTTTCTCATTTTCGGTCAAAGGTGTTGTCACAACATTGCAGTTTACAATATTCCATGTTGCATCGCCTTTTTCCTGCAAATAGTTCAGCGCACGAAAGCGACGCTCGCCGGAAAGAAGAACGTATACCGCACTTCCTTCTTCCTGCTCAGGAAATACAACAAGGTTATGCATCAGGCCGTTGCGTTTAATGTCCTCTGCTAAAATGCGAATATCTTCGTCATCATCCATTGCGCGGAAGATTTGATTGTCAGGATTTGTTCGGATATTCACCAGCGCAATATCCTTGTTATCGTATTCAACCTTTCTGTTTTTTGCAAAAAGGCTATTATAAATATTGCCTGCCTCATTGTTGTTGACTTCTGCAAGCATATCTTTTCCGGGAAGACTGGGAGCCGTTATGTTTCCCTTTGTTCTTTTCTTCATTGCCATTTTAGTTCACCCCAATCTTTTCCAATCGAGACTTTAACTCTTCATAGGCCTTATTGTAGGCCACCGCCACAGGCTGCGTTTTCGCCATAAAACACACAGGAAGATGTTTCGTAACAGACATATTCACACTCAGACCACTGGGAATTTCCGTTTTATAAAGAGACGCGCCAAGAACCTGCTTGCATTGGTCGCGGATAATTTTTGTGGAAGCTGCCTTTTTTACAACCATGGTAAGAATAACGCCGATGCCTTTCAAGTGGCTGCCCGGTGTATTTCTAAGTTCATTGCAGAGCGCATAGGTACGGAATGCCGATTCCTGAGAATTAGCTTCGCAAAGCGAAGGAATCAGTACATAATCCGCTGCGTTAATTGCATTTGTCAGCAAAAGCGAATCGCGGGTAGGCTGTGTGTCAATAATTATGTAATCATAATCTTCTCTGACTTGGTTCAGAAAGTAATAAAGGAACTCGCCCATATTGGACAGGCACTTGGGGTCTCCCGGTTTGAAATACGTCTGTGCGTCCTCAAAGATTCCCGGAATTCGCTGATTGATGCGCGGTGTCTGCGCACTACACGGAATCATATCAACGTTCTCATATTCGGTTTCAACAATATAGTCTCTTGTCCTAGTGTATCGAAATCCGTCAAACATATCAAAGAGCGCTTTGCCATTATAAACTCCGCTTGTAATGCCATTTCCGCCGCTCAGCGCACTTGTAAGATTTCCCTGTGGATCTGTATCTATGCAGAGAACCTTTTTGCCCTCATCACCCATCAGATAGGCGAGGTTCGAAGCTGTGACTGTTTTGCCCGCCCCACCTTTTTCGATGGCGATCGTAATAATCTGTGCCGCCATTACTATTTCCTCATTTCGTCAGTTGTGTATTGGAAAGACTCACGTACCTGTTGTTAAATGCAGCGTCCTGCTTCAACAGGTTGTTTTGCGACTTGCGTACCTGTTGCTATTCGCATTTTGTTCTGTCACCCAACTTCGGAGCAAACAGTTGATAAACTAATTATATCACATACATCTACTATGTCAACACGAATTATAGGACAATGCCCGCGCTTCTTTTTTCTAAATAAGTTTGCTAAGACTTAAGTACCTGTTGCTGTTTTCATTTGCGTTTTCTTTTGCCGCTCCGTTAAGCAGAAAAGCGGTCTGCCATTTTAGCAGACCGCTTTTCTCATAGTTCTTATTTAATCTTCAAACATGGCTGCCCAATCCACCTTGAATAGATTTGATCTATCGCCATCCAGCATAGCAGCACGACGTTTACCATCACTTATGATGGTCGCAGAGTTTTCTATTATGTCGTTGTAAACCACTGTGCGATAGTATTGTGCGGATTTTCTTTCTTGGGCCTTTTCGAGCATTGCCTTATATTTAACGCTCATTCCCAATGCCCATGTTTTCAAACCGTCGTTATCCTTGATAATTCGGTTCAGTGCTTCAAACGTTTCCTCTGCTTGATCTTTCTTCTTTATATTAGTCAAAATCTTTGCCGCGTATGTGAATACATCAATAAATATATTTCTCTCGTCCGGTGTCAATTTTTCCTCATACGTCTGATATTGGGCTTTTGCCTCCAACTCGTTTCGCGCCAAACGATAAGTCGTAGTTAGTATGGACTCGGCCAACGGCTGATTGTACTGCTCCAGCGTTTCCTTGTTGACAGTGCTGCGGCGCTTTCGTGGTTTTCTTCCGATTTCAGTATCAGCGCCTTTGTGTTCTTGATGGAAGGCCCTGACGTTTTTCATCTCTTCTCGATTTTTATACTTGATGAAAATATAGAGAAATTCGTATTTTCGGACTCCCCGCCGACGAACGGGCTCATAGTCAAACCAGAGATCCGTCATCTCATTGATTTCTTTTTTGACCATTACCAGAACATTCTTCTCAAAATCGGAGAAAACTTTATACTTTTCGGTAAGTGGTTTATCGCGGCTGAATTTGGCCGCAGAACTGTCTTTACTTTTGCTTTTGCTTCTGTTGATTTCATCACGCGTTGGCATAGAAAGCATCCCCTTGAATTCTTCTATGTCAAAACGCTTATACTTAAATCCTTTCAACGCATCGCGCTTATTGGGAAACTTTTGCAGCACTTCTTCTGTAACGGGTTCAAAAATCAATCCATTATTGTAAGAATAGTCTCTATTATTTCCGTTGTCATAAGACAAAATTATCTCATAGACACGCATCGAGTAGGTGCTTTGCATCATGAGCAAATACTCAATGCTGTAAGAAGTATAGTTGCTGGTGAGCTGTGCGATATCTTTCCAAATGTCCGGGTTAAAGCGCATACTTATCGTTTTTTTCTTCATGTCAACGATAGAACCACGGTTGACCCATGACATAGTCTTGTACTGATCGTTGCCAAGGGGTACCCAGAACATCCTATTTTCTAGGCTTTCAATGGTTTTGCGCAGATAGTTTGCGTAACCACTGTCCATTGCATTTACGCCCGTAAGTTTTGCAAAATCATCGAACGAAATCGTATAGTATTTCGATGCGTCCAAATCATGTCGCTGATCTATCTTTGACAGCAACATAAAAAGGATTTTTTGCTCATTGCGGGGTAGGGAATACTTTGTGCGCTGAATCAGATCGTTACTTTTTGTAATAAAAGTGCCGAAAGCATAGGTATCCCTCTTTTTTAGACCTGTTTGCTGCTTTCCGTCATTCGGCTTTTCATCCGATATAACTTCACCAACGATTGTATCTACGGCTTCGCTAATTTGATTGCTTTCATCTATTTTCTTCATAGAATACTATAAGACAAAAGATTGAGAATCCACTTTGTCTATACCTTTCTTTATGAACCAATCGTCAATTATGAGGAACTGTCGGTATGGAGAATTTGTGAGGGCATTCGCAGATTTAGATAAAGGTACACCTACACATTATATTCACTATCATACATTATCTAAAAAAAATTGTCAAACGCTTTTAACAACAGGTGATTTTATTTTTCGTTTTTCTTAAAGACTTATGTAATTACTTTTTACTCTTTTATATTTTATTATTATATAGAAGAAGCGGAGGTTCTTTCTATTTACAACGGAGATTCTTTCCGAGATAACGGAGGTTCTTTCATTTGAAAGCGGAGATTCCTTTTCCGTCAAACGGAGATAATTTCATGCCAGCTGAGATGAAAGAATCTCCGTTTTGAGCGAAAAAAGCTCTTTTTTCATGTTATAGGCTTGGTTATAAGAATGTTTACGGGTATAAAATCGAGGATTTGCAGAAGTAGTCCTTTTTGAACAGCAAAAGAGAGTGGGAAAATGAAAATTTTCGCGGTAAAAAGCTCTGCTTTATTGTTGCGAAAGATGCGCAGGAAAAATGGTGCAGTAAAAACCTCAGAATTGAGGAGTTCAGTTGCAAAGGAAGATAAAGAGAAAAACGCGTGGTAACAATCTCCGTTTTGGGGTGTAGGCAAATATAAAGGAGAAGTAACAGATGGGGCTTGGGCAGAAACTTAAGATAGATATAGATCAACGCTTACACCGAGATGGCGGAGTGCAGGGGAATAGGGATAAACTAATTTTTTTCGCGGTAAAAAACTCGTGATAAAAGGAAGCCGTTTTACGCGAATGCTCACAAAGAAAAGTGTATGTATGAAGTAAGAAACTTTTTTCGCGGTAATAATCTCTGCTTTGGTGTCGGATACGATGGATCATAAAAAGAAAAATTGTAGAAGCAATTCTGTTTGAATGCTTGAGGGAAAATAGTACTTACTGAAATCAGAAGAGGGGGGAGAGGAATAAGAAAACATAGGAAAAGCAGGGTAATTACGTTACAAAGGAATACAATTCGTATATACTTTGCACAAAACAACAAAATGTAAACGAAAATAGAGGCGATTTATATAAACGGAGAAATTTACCGAGAGAAAAAATCAGAGAAAGTACAAATAATAGTAACGATAGAACGACTAAAATGTGCAACTCTACCGCAGAGTGGATGCACAAAAAATAGATAATTAACGCGAAAAAAACGCGAAAAAAATCGAAATGCATAGGTCGGATTGGACGGGCGTAATTCAAGCAATAATAAAAACAAAATGTATATTTCATAATAAATGTACATTTTGTAGTTTTCAGCTTTCTATAAATAGGCTAAGGAAAGGCCAGTGAGACATCTTGAGGCATGGTGAGAGAGCGAGCAGAGCTTTTTTCGCGGTAAAAACCTCGGCATGCTTTCGGTAGTTATTAGGTTGAAATAGAGAGGAATGAAAAAATGTGCGGTAACAATCTCCGTTATCAGCAGTCGTATAAATAATGAAGTGAGATAGGGGAGGAGTAGAAGCCAAATTAAAGCTATGACAACAGAGACAGCGGCAACAGAGACAAATTAAAGATGCGTTATAGCAACAAGTACCGAAGTCGGCGTGCAAGTGAGTAGGGGAGAGAAAAGAAAAAAATGTAAAGTGCGCGAAAAGCACAAAAATATCCGCTTGAATTAGTTAAGGTAATCCTTTGGATTTACATAGAAACCATTGATGATAACACAGATATGAAGATGGTTTCCGGTCACATCGCCAGTAGCACCAACCTTGGCAATGGTGTCGTACTTGTTCACCGTATCACCAACCTGCGCCAAAAGCTGGCTGCAATGGGCGTAAAGGGTGCAATACCCGCCACCGTGGTTGATGACCAGATAGTTGCCGTAGCTGACATGATACCCTGCTTTAATGACAGTGCCGGCCTCCACTGCAAGAATCGGCGTACCGTAGGGATAGGCAATATCCAAACCATTGTGGATGGTGGTATCCTTTCCGGGAATACCGACATCCTCGCGTTTGCCAAAGAAAGAAGTGATGTGCTGCTCCCAGTTTGGGTCGTTGAACGGATTGCCGAACCCGCCGCTCGGAGCAGGGGAGTTATCATCAATAAGTGAATCATTGATCTGCCCCAGAATCGAGATGCCCTCACGTTCTTCTATTTCATGGAGGTAGACGGTCAGATTGTGCGCATAGGCATCAGCATAGCTTTTCTGCTTGTCGTCAAGCTGCCAAACCGTGTCGGCAAAGTAGTCATCGCCCACATAAGAAAGTGTGAAAACGGTGTAGGTGTGATCCTCTTGGACGGTTATGGTCTGCCCGCGCACCTCTTTCTGCACTGGTTCGGTGCGGACTTCTTCGGAGGTGATGTAAGTATAATATTCTGCATGGTGCGCTTGTACCTGTGCGGAAAGGTCGGCTAGGCTGATTTTGGTATAGTCGTCCTCTCCTTGGTAAGCGGAGTACATAGAAATGAGTTGAAAGGCATTGTAGGAGACATGACCACCCACGAAATCATCAATGTCGCTGTAGGTGAGGTTTGCACGCTCGGCTTCTATTTCGGCAAGGGAGTCCTCGTAGCCTTCCTGCAAAATATCTGATACTGCATTGCGAAGCTGGATTACATTGGATGCGATTTCCAAATCATCATTGACCGCCGTGCTGGGCTGTGTCAGTGCGCCAAAAATCGCGCCGGGTAGCATGAGCAGAACCAGAACCGGCAGCAACAAAACTGCAATGACAACGACCAGTACTTCCTTGCGATACTGCACCGTAGCTTCGGCAGCAGCCCCGGCAGAACCGCCATGTATGCCCGCCTGTGCGATTTTGGCAAGTTTCGGCGCATTGTGAAATGCTGTTGAAGCAGCTTGCCGTGAATTTTGATTATTGTTTTCAATCATTTAGTTTCTCCGCGCCGGAGCCTTTGGCATGGCGGCCACTTTACGCTCATCATACTGCATGCGCCCGCGTTCGTCCTGAACGGTGGGCGTTTTTTCTACGCGAGTCGTAGCATAGACCTTGTACCACTTTTCGCCGTCGCGGGATGTCTGCTCAGTAAAGTGCCCCTCCGGCTTTTCGTACTGGCGGGCATTGTACATGGCAAACTGAATCTGACCGCGGCCGGGGATAATCTCACGCCCTTGAATCTTGCCGCCGCCGATTTCCACATCTTTGACGCTGTTGCCCATCTGCCCCAGCAGCACACGGTTCATAGCTGCCTGTTGGATAGAAGACGAAGTGGGAATGGAGGTCTGTTCCACAACAGAGGAGCCGCCACCGGCGCGCATGGCAATTTCACTATCCCTTGTCGGAGAAACATCAATTGTGCTATCGCCCTCCAGCGCCAGCGGCGTGGCGGGGATAGGAGAGTCAATCACAGCATCGTTTTCAGCGGTTGCCATTGCAGTGGGAATATTTTCGCCAGTGGCGGGAATAGGCATGGCCTCCGCATCGCTGGTGCTGGCAAAATAGCCATTGAGCGCTTCTACAGCGCTGTCGCCTGTAATACTGCCGCCTGTCTGCCCGGTGGCGATAGAACCGATGACCTTGCTGGCGAAGCCGCCATCTTTGCCAAGGCTGTTATGGTACATGGACCCGCCCAGAGATGCACCGATGCCACCGGATTGCCCACTGATGGAGCTTGCGGTGCTTCGCTGCACATGACGGCTCACCACGCCGGAAAGCCCACCTGCAAAAGTATTGCTGGGTGTAGCTTTTGCGGTAGCAGTTGAAGTGGCGGCTTTTGTAGCGCCCAGTCCCATAAAGGCTTTGCCAATTTCAAAACCGCGGAAAGCCAGCAACGCCTCGGATAGCATCGAGCCGGGCGAGCGAGAAACGCCGATGCCCAGTGAATGCAGGATACCGTCCAGCTTGGTGGCGACCTTGAGAAAAGCAATGGCGCACAGCAGCCATAGAAACAGATTGCCGGATACGGCATCTTTGCCCTGTGCGTCCACAGCCGCAGTAGCCTCATCCTCGGTCAAAGCAAAAGCGATCGGGCAATACAGGAGAGCAAGGCTGAGAGCGGTGAATAAAGAAAAAAGAGTTTTTTTCACGTAAAAAATCTCCTATAAGGACAGCGAATTGGCAAGAAATTCACCGACCATGTTGACGAACAGTTTCAAGCACCATGCGTTCATAATCAGCAGCAGAAGCTGCCCACTGAACATTCGGCACCAGCTTTTGAAAATGTTGTTTGTGCCGCGAGCTGCGCCCATGGCAAAGGCAAGGGATGCGGTGAAAACCAGAATTCCCAGTACAACGTATCGCTCGGCGGCCTCCAAAAGCAGCTTTAAGTAGTTCCAAGCCAGAATCACAACGAGAATCAGTGCAATCAAGGCCACAGAACCGTTGGCAATCACGCCAATGATGACGAGTAGCACGGAATTGAAGTCTCCAAACTGCACGCCGGGCAGGCTGCTGTCCAGAATCCAGGTGTAGGGCGTGCCGCCGATCTGCAAGGCAAGGTTGACGATGTCATCGCAATACCAAATCAGAAGCAGGAAAATTACAGAGCGCACCACCAGATTGATGGGATTCTCGGTGTCAATGTCAAACCCTGCGCCATAGCAGCGGTAAAGCTGCCACACAAGGTTTAGCAGCACTAACCCGATGGCGGTCCAGATGAAAATCTCATACATGGCTGAAGCAGCAGGAAAGTACCGCTTGAACGTATCCATATTGCAGCCCAGCGCGCCAAGTACTGATGTGGATGCCAAATCCAGAAAATTCATCACCTGCGTTGCCAGCCAATCCACAATGCCATCTAAAATGCCCAAAGGCGTTCACCTCCTTGTTGCAATTCCGCGCAGGTTTACGGATTCCAAGTGCCGCCCTGGAAGAACGGCGTAACGTAGGCCATGATGAAGCCGAGACCGTTCAGAATCGCCCAAGTGATGGCAATGCGCTTGAGCCATGCGCGGGAGTCATCCACGGTCTTGCCGTTCTTTGAAAAGTTCATCAGCAGCAGGGCAACGGCGGCGCAGACCACGGCTGTGACGGTGGAGATAGAGATGATCTGCGAGTAGACATCCTGCATGATTTCGCTGGCTTTCGTCCAGACGGTGGTGCCGGTTGTGGCGGTAGAGGAATTATCCTCGCCGGTTGCAAAAGCGGGCATTGCGGTCAGTACGTTGCACATGGCAGCACAAAGGGCAGCTTTTATGCGCTTATGAGAGCAAGAACGTGTGTTTTTCTTAGTCATTGAAACCTCCTGTGTGCAAAAATGCTTTAAGAATCGCCAAAAGTAGGCCATTACCATGATAACAAATTGGCTGTGCAGGAAAAAAGGCCTTCGCTCTGCTGATTTTGTGCGGATATTGTGCAGGGTCAATCGAGTGTCAGCAGTTTGGTGATTTTCTCGCAATCCTGAGAGGTATATCCCCACAATATCGAGCTGAGAATCTCAATAGCTTCATCCCGATGGACATAGTAGGTGCGCAGAGAAATGGAGATTCCCTTGGTTTCGAGCGAATGCAAAATTGCACCCGCATTCTCGCACTGCTGCGGGGAGAGATAGGCGTAGTATAAAATCCAGTAATAGAACTCGCCCTTTTTATGCTTGCGGCGCATCAGGTCAATTGCGGTGTCGGTAAGTTGCATCATCTTTTTACTGCGCACCAAGGCATAGGTATAGTTTTCTGGCGGGTTGCCTCCATCCTTGACCTCACTAGCAACAAGTGGGGAATCGGTGAATAGCTCATACGTGGTCTTGAACTCCTTCTGTAAGTTGAGATCAGAAACTTCCAGAATCCACGAAATATCACGGTATTTGTTCAAGAAAGTCCGTGTGTTGTGGTAGTGCGTAGATACATCAGATTTCCGTATTTTAAATAACATAAAAACTCCATGTTTTTCGAAAGAATGATTCAATTACTAATTAAAGAGAAAGAACAATTTTTACACATGACTTGAAGAGAAAAACTCCGTATTGAAATCACACATTATGATTTCAATACGGAGTTTTATTTTGAGATTAAGAGTCTTTGTTTACAGAGGAAACAAAGTAAGAAATAAACTATCATTAGAGCGCACCAATTGCATGTTTGACCACAGATAGAGCAAAAAGCGACAACTCAACTAACCGTGCGGTTGCAATAGCAAAAATGAGCTTATCTGACAAACTAATAAAAATGATTGAATGCTTCTTATTTATATAAGATAGGCGTTGGATATATTACGCTACTAGAAAGGTAGGAAGTTATAAAGAAAAAGCAAGAAGCTACTTTTGAAAGTGGCACAAAAGGGTTTCCCTAATATCGTTCCATGAGTTCCATCTTAACCTTTATCCCTCCGCATATTCGCTCGGCGTTTTCCCATAAAAATCCTTGAATTTTCGCGAGAAAAAGTAGGGGTCATCAAAACCTACGGCGGCAGCTACTTCCTTGATATAGACCTGCTTATTACTGCGGATCATCTCACCGGCGCGTTTCATGCGCACCTCGTTGATGTACTGGAACAGGCCGATACCGGTCTCTTTGGAGAACAGGCGGCTCAGATATTCCCGGTTCAGCCCTACATAGTCGGCGATGCTGTCCAGCGTCAGCTTGTCCATATAATGCGCGTTTACATAGATGATGACGGCCTGCACCTCTTTTTTGAATTTGCTCAAGGCAATTTTGCTAAGTCCCATGCGCTCCTGCAAAATCAAGCAGAGCAGTTGTTCAAGAGCCTCCGCGGTGGGGGCTTTTTCTATTTCTTTAAAGGTTTGCTCCAATGTCTCCTGCGGAATCATATTCTCGCCGGGACGCTCCAGCAACAGATGGCAGGCTTCACGGACGCGCTGCGGCGGCATACAGAGTGCCGCACAATTCTGGAAGAAAGTATGAACGGCAATCTGCATCTGCAATTCATCGGCATTTTGCGCTGCTGCTGCGGTGGCCTTGGACAGTTCTGCCTGAGAGACATGGAAGGGTTGGGCGGTAACTGTGTGTGCCGTTGCCTTTATGGGAGCACTGCACCCCACATAAAAGGCGAGCGCCTTAGAATCCTCACACAGCTGGTAGCCCTGGCGGAGTTCAGCCAGTGAAATGGGCTTGTCGTGGTAGATGATGACCGGGGCATCCAGAAAATATGTTGTGACCTGCCGTTGCAAGCGGGCAAGTTTCTTATCCAGAGTACGCCCGGAGGCTACAAGGCTTTCATTGCTGATCAGCCCACAGATTTCATTCTCATGGGTGTGCAGAAATACTTTGCCGCTGATTTCATCGAAAACCTCGGTAATTAAGTCGGTCACAGCATCCAGCGCTGGCATAGGATGAGTTTTTGCGGGAATTAAAGTGACGGTAAACAGCCGGATCGGAAAGGACAGCGGTTCCGGCAGCATGGAGAACGGATTGGAAGCAGGGGAGGACCCAGCAGTGGATGTTACCCATTGAGCGCAGTGAATCAGAGCATTCTCCTTTTTCTGCGCTTCAATGGCAAAGGATCGATGGTCCTCCTCCGTCTGGCGCTGCTGCTGGACACGAAGCAAATCGGCCATCTTTTCCAGATGCTCACCGATGCTTTCCCCGTTCATATTGATTTTCAGAAAGTAGTCATAAGCGCCGTCCGTCAGTGCCGCGCGCACGGAATCGAAATCGGAATAGTTGCTCAATACCAGAATCGGGTCGATAAAGCTGCGCTTTTTCAATTCATGAATGAGCGCAAGCCCATCCATGCCGGGCATTTTCAAGTCCGTGATAACCGCATCAATGTGCTGTGTCTCTACAATGTGCAGCGCTTCCTGCCCATTACTGGCTGTTGCCGCCAGCAGGAATCCGTTCTTGCCCCATTCCACGGCGGACTGGAAAGCAACCTTAATCAGTGGCTCATCATCTACAAGCAATAAATTATACATTGTGTTACCTCAACGAATGGCTTCATTTGGAATACGGAGAATACATTGTGTGCCGGTGCCGGGGGCACTTTCAATCGTAAGGCCGTATTCATTTCCGTAGTGCAGACGCATACGCTCATCTACGTTGCTCAATCCAATGCCGGAGAAGCGCTCAGAATTTTTCTCCTTGATGGCACTGGGGTCAAAACCGCAGCCGGTATCGGAGATATGAATGGTAAGCAGATTCTCGCTCACGGTGGCACGGACGGTGATGGTGACAAAATCATCTTCATCCGCCGTGCCGTGCAGGATGGAGTTCTCTACAAGCGGCTGCAAAATAAAGCGCGGCACAGTCCAGTATCCGGCAGCATCTTCAATTTGATATTCCATCTCAAAGCGCCCTGCGTAGCGCAGCTGCTGAATGTCGCAGTAGTTCTTCAGGTTGCGCAGCTCATCGTCAAACGGAATCGGTTCATCCTTTTTAATAAGGGTGCCTTGCAGCAGGGAAGAGAGGGCATCAATGCCGTGGCTGACCGGGGTGACGTGATTGAGTGTGGCAATCCACTTTAAGGTGTTCAGGGTATTGAACAGGAAGTGCGGGTTGATTTGATATTGCAGGGTCTGCAATTCCAACTCGCGCATTTTGCGCTGATCATCGCTCCAGCGCTGCGCCAGCAGACCAATTTCGTTGACCATGTTGTCGATGGTGCGCGCCAGAAATCCGAGCTCGTCGGGGCTGGGATCATTGATTTTCAGCCCGATTTCCTCATCGCTTTTCGCATTGCAGGCGGCAACCATGTTGTCAATAGGGTGCATAACGCTACGATAGACAAGCAGTGTCAGGAACAAGCTGACAACGACCAGCACTGCGGCCAGCGCGATGAGCATCATATTGATGGTTCTTGTGCCGTTGGTAATATATGCCTGCGGAATCGTGGCCACCAGGTACACATTATAGGTTGTGTTGTATTTGAAAATTGTCAGCGTATCTACGCCGTTCAGCTCACATAAAAAGTTGTTTTCACCCGCCTGCCGAAGCGCCGTGATCTGCTGGAAAATCGGGTCATCGGCCAAATCTTCTCCCAGCAGTTCCGCGTTCTGAGAAGATACCACATTGCCGGCAGCATCAATCAGCAGGAAGTTGGACCCCTCGCCAAAGGAAACATCAGTAAATATGTAGCGACTCAGCTGGGATTCGTCAATGTACAGCATGATATACCCCAGCGGCGTGCTGGTGTGGTGCATATCATAGATTTTACGGCCAATGACAATTTTATCGTTGGCGCGGTAAGTGTGGATGTATTGCAGACTATCCTGTGGAGAAGCGGCTTCAATATTATCCAGCAATTCATTAAAACGCTGGGGTGTAATATCGTCATAGCCCAAATCGTAGATGACTGTGCGGTCATTGGAAACGACGCGGATGTTTTTAAGGTGTGTGCTCTGAAAAGGAATTGTGACGATCATTTCACCAATACCGCTCACAATATCACTCGTAAGGGGGTGCCCATTATTGACAGATGCGACACCATTCTGTACAGTATCAGATACGGAGATGGAACCTATGTGGTCGCTATAAATGCCAAGCTGGGTAGACATATTATTATTGAGTAGTTCGATAGATTGTAAGGCAGCCTGTTTGACCTTTTCGTTCATGGATTGGGTGTATGCATGGTAAGAAAAAATACCAATCGTGATGACGGGAACAAGAGAAATAATCAAAAATGTCACAAACAGACGGGTGCGAAGTTTGATTCGTCGCAACACATTGGGGAAAAACTCACGCGTTTTTTGTGCATTTAGTGACATATATAGGCCTCCGTTTGTGCAAAGTGACTACAATCTATCCATACATTACCTGAATTATAAGGGCAACGACAGAAAAAGTCAATAAAATCCATCTTTAAGTAAAGGGAATACATTTATCAAATCCGGCTTGCCCGATATAATAAGAGTGCAATCAGGGAACGACAGATGAGCCGCATCCCAAACAAAGAAGGAATAATTTTTAGGAGGAAAACTATGAAAAAAGCAATCAGCATGATGCTTGCCACTGCAATGGCAGCTACCTGTCTGGCAGGCTGCGGCAGCGCAGCATCTTCCAGCGCAGCAGCATCCAGTGAGGCCGCTTCTTCCGAAGCAACGTCCGCCGCTACCAGCGAAGCCTCTACCGGTGAGAAGACCTTTGAGAACAATGAACTGAACATCGCGGTGTTCGAGGGCGGCTACGGTTCCGAGTACTGGGACGAAATCATCAAACGCTTTGAGGCCGCTTATCCCGGCGTTACTGTCAATATGCAGATCAGCCCGAAGATCGGCGACATCATCCGCCCGCAGATCGTGGCAGGCAATGTTCCCGACTTCATCTCGATGAACGACAACGACTCCACCGGCCTGATTTCCTCTATGGTCAAGGAGCATGCGCTGATGGATCTGTCCGATGTCTTTGAAGAGGGCGGCATTGATGATGACACCCCGCTGAAGGATCAGGTCATCGATGGCCTGCTGGATTCTGCCAAGTGCTCTCCCTACGGCGATGGCAAGATCTACATTGCCCCGTTTGATGCCAGCCCGATGGGTCTGGTTTACAACAAGACCCTGTTCGAAGAGAACGGCTGGGAAACGCCTGTGACCTGGGATGACTTCTTTGAACTGGGCGACAAGGCCAAGGAAAAGGGTATCGCACTGTTTACCTATCAGGGTATCTACCCCGGCTACCTCGAAAGCATGCTGTGGCCCGCGCTGGCATCTGCCACCGGCATCGACAACATGAAGGCAGTCGCCTCCTACACGCCCGGCTCCCTCAGCTCTGATGAGGCCCTCAAGGTCTTCCAGAACATGGCAAAGATCGGCACCGATGGCTACCTGATGGATGGCACCGTTGCTCTGAACCATACCCAGAGCCAGACTGACATGATGATGAACAAGGCTCTGTTCATCCCCAACGGCAACTGGATGGAAGGCGAAATGGCCGATGCTCCCCGTGCTGACGGCTTTGAGTTTGGTCTGACCTGCGCACCCGTTCTGGATGACGGCGAAACCCGCTATGTTATGAGCTCCGTTGAGCAGTTTGAGATTCCTGCCAACGCCAAGAACCCCGAACTGGCAAAAGAGTTCCTGCGCTTCCTGTACACTGAGGATTCCGTTAAGCTGTTCGCAGAAAAAGCCAACGGCATCTACGCTCTGAAGAAGGCCAACGAGATGGTCAAGGGCATCGTTACCGATGGTGTCTACAACATGAACGACATCTATCAGGAAGGCACGTTCATGGTCTTCGGTTGGGATGCAATGCCCGACACCAGCAAGGTCGTTATCGCTGATTCCGTCTTCAATGTTGCCAGTGACGTTATGAATGGTGACATGACTGCCGAGCAGTGGCGTGACGGCATCGAGGCTGCTTTCGAGGAGATTGCTGCTTCCAAGTAAGCTGAATTGCTGAATTTCCACTGACCAAAGTAAGATTGACCCTGCCGAGTAAACGCCATGCGAACTTGGCAGGGTTCTTTTTAAGGGGGAAACTTGTTTGAAAAACCGCCAAAATCGCCAAAAAAAGGCGCAGCCACTTCCCGTACTGTTTATCTGCATCAGCGTTCTGCCTGCCGTGATCCTAACTCTTATGTTCACGATCTGGCCTACGGTGCAGGCATTATATCTTTCTTTTACCAATGCGACCTCTCTGGGGCTTAACAACAAATTTGTGGGACTGGATAACTATATCTATATGTTCCACGACAAATCTTTCATTCAAGCACTTATAAACACAGCAAAGCTGATGGCGGTTGTTCCCGTTATCACAATTTTCTGTAGTCTGGTGCTGGCATTCGTTTTGAACCAGTGCAAGCTGAAAGAAATGGTCTTGTATCGCACGATTTTCTATTTCCCGAACATCGTTTCTCTGACCGTTGTAGGTATTATATGGAGTTTTGTGTTCCACCCGAATGTGGGCATCGTCAATAAGATTCTCGGTGCTGTCGGGCTGGAGAGCTTGCAGCGTTCCTGGCTGGGCGACAGCAAGACTGCACTTTGGTGTATCGCGTTCACGCTGCTGTGGCAGGCTGCCGGTTATTACATGGTCATGCACATCGCGGCTATGGACGGCATTTCGCCGGAAATCTACGAGTCCGCAACGCTGGACGGTGCCAGCGCATGGCGCAAGCTCGTCAGTATTACGATGCCTCTGATGAAAGATATTATCGGCATCACCTTTGTTCTGGCACTTTCCGGCACCATCAACCTGAGTTTTGTGCTTTCGCAGGTCATGACTGGCGGCGGTCCTAACGGTGCATCCAGCGTTCTGCTGCAATATATGTACACGCAGGGCTTTGTCAACGGCAACTTTGGCTATGCCATGGCTATCACGGTCTTTACGCTCGCCATCTCCGTGGCGCTGTCCATGCTGTCCCGCAAATTGACCGATGCTTCCGAAGGAGGTCAGTAATATGACACAAAATGAAAAAAGCAAAATCAGAGCAAAGGTCATCAAGTGGGTGACGCGCCTGTTCCTGATTTTGGTAGCCATTATCATGCTGTACCCTCTGGCGTGGAACGTCGTTTCTTCGTTCAAAACCAGTACAGAGTTTCTGACGGATCCCTTTGCATGGCCGCAGGGACTTGCATGGGATAACTACGTCCGCGCTTATGAAAAATCTAACCTTGCTGCCAACATCGGCAACTCGATTTATGTCGTGCTGGAAACACTGGTCATTATTGTGGTCTGCGTTGTGCCGTGTTCCTACTGCCTTGTGCGGTATAAGTTCCCCGGTGCGAAGTTGATTTTGAACATCTACATGGCGGCCATCTTCATTCAGGCTACTTATATTATGATTCCGCTGTTCTTGCAGATGAACAAGCTGAACCTGCTCAACAGCCTGACGGCGCTGGGTGTACTGTATGCAACGATGCAGTTCCCGTTTGCTATCTTCCTGCTGACCGGTTTCCTGCGCAGTATCCCGCGTGATTATGAGGAGGCAGCCATGATCGACGGCTGCGGCCCGTTCCGTATTTTGACGAGCATTATCATTCCCATGTGCAAGCCCGGTATCGTGACGGTCTGCATGATCTCCGCTATGGCAGCATGGAACGAGTACCCGGTGGCTCTCGTTATGGTTACCGATCCGACCAAGGCTACGCTGCCTGTCGGCCTTGCCAACCTGTATGAGATCCAGCGCTACGCTACCGACTGGGGTGCGCTGTTCGCAGCCCTCGTGCTGGCACTGATTCCCACTGTCATCCTCTTCATCGTCGGCCAGAAGCAGCTCGTGCAGGGCTTGAGCGTCGGCGGCGTTAAGGGCTAAACAAAATCGAATAGGTTAGGAGAACCGATATGCTGCCCCCGAAACATTGCAACATCAATTTGACCGGCCCAATACCCCGCTGGGATGAAGCAATTCCACTGGGGAACGGCATACTCGGTTCTCTTTTTTGGGGGCCGATGGAGCACCTGCGCATTTCCGTGGACATTGCCGGACTGTGGCTGCGCCGCCGCCCGCAGGAAAAACTCGATAAAGAATTTACTTATGCAAAACTGGTAGAGCTTGCACGGAAAGGCGATGTGGCAGAAACACGCCGTATCTTTGATACGCCCTATGCCCGCCCGACGCCTACAAAAATCCCCGCGGGACACTTGTTCCTGGATGGACTGCCGCAGGGCAGCTATCAGGCAAGCCTTGATTTGGGCACGGCGGTGGCATCCTTTTCGCAAAAGGGTACCACCATTCTGCGCGCCTTCCTCTGTATGGGGCGGCCTGTTGGGGTACTGATGCTGCCGGAGGCGTACCGGGATGCAACGCTCACGGTGGAGCGCCCCTCTTTCGGCAATGGCACACAGGCAGCCGAAGCGGGCAACAGCGTGTCTCCCGGCAGCTTGCAGCAGCTCACCCTGCCGGATGCTATCCCCGAAACAGAAGATGGCATGATTGGCTTTTCCCAAAAGGTCGATGACAGAACTGCCTATACGCTGCTCTACGAAAAATGCGGCACAACGCTGTATTATACCGCCGTGCAGGCAGAAAACGTAGAAAAGGCAAGCCAACTGGCGAAGCTGGAACTATGTGCAGCAGAAGATATGGGCGCCGAGAAGTTGCTGCAACAGCATAAACGCTGGTGGCAGCAATACTGGGGCAAAAGCAGTTTGCAGCTGCCGGATGAAACACTCGAACAGCTTTGGTATCGCGCCAATTACTTTTTGGCAGCGGGTTCCGAGCCGGGCAATGCCCCGATGCCGCTGCAAGGGGTATGGTGCGCGGATGACGACCGGCTCCCACCGTGGAAAGGCGATTACCACAACGACCTCAACACCCAATTCACCTATTGTCACTATCTGACTGCCAACCACCCGGAGCAGGGAAAGGTGTTTCTTGATTATCTCTGGTCACTGCGTCCGCAGGCGGCAAAGTTTGCCCGTGCATTTTACGGCACAGCAGGGGAGTGCCTGCCCAGTGTTATGGACATTGACGGCGGAGCGCTCGGCGGCTGGCCGATGTATTCCCTGTCACCGACCAATCAAATCTGGCTCTGCCAGATGTTTTATGAATACTACCGCCTGACGGGGGATAAAGAGTTTCTGCGTACCCGCGTGGAGCCTTACTTCACCGCCACGGCAGCCTGCCTGGAAGAACTCCTCCAAGAAGGCCCGGACGGAAAGCTGGTTTTACCGGTCTCGTCCTCACCGGAAATTCACGATGATGAGGCAGCCTCATGGCTGACTCCTAACAGCAACTACGATCTAGCGCTGCTGCACTATCTGTTCCACACTCTGGTACAGATCGAGTACCAGCTTGGCAATCCCCGCAGCCATTGGCATGCAGTGGATGCCAAACTTGCTCCCTTGAGTGTGGATACCAAAACCGGGCTGATGCTTTCCCCTGATGAAACCTTGCAGGAAACGCACCGCCATTTTTCTCACGCTATGGCAATCGAACCGCTGTGTATGCTGCGCTATGAAAACCCGCAGGACCGCAGCGTAATAGATGCAACAGTAGATCACCTTGTACACCTCGGTAGTGGGCAGTGGGTAGGATTCTCCTTCGGTTGGATGGCACTTTTGCAGATTGCCCGCAGCAATGGAAATGGTGCTTTGTATGAGCTGCACCGTTTCGCAGAGCATTTCCTGAGCCGGAACGGATTTCATTTGAACGGCGACTACAAAAACAGCGGCGTTTGTGATTTCCACTATCGCCCCTTTACGCTGGAAGCGGATTTTCTGGCGGCACACGCAGTACAGAAAATGCTGTTGCGTTCCGAAAAGAATCATATCGAGGTTTTACCGGCCTGCCCGCAGGGCTGGAAAAATGAACCTGTTGCATTTCAGAATTTGCGGGCAGAAAATGGTCTGCTGATTTCTTATCAGCGGACAGCAGACGGCAAGCACAGCCTTACCGTAAAAGCAACACAGGACGGAAGCTGGTATCTTTGCAACACGCATTGCTGGGTCACCTTGCAGGCCGGACAAACTCAATCTTACCAATGGACGGAGGAAAACAAGAAATGAATACCAAAGGTCGTGTAACGATTCCCACCGATATGGACGCAGTACCCGAAACCCTTGACCTGCTCAAGCGCTGGGGCGCGGATGCCATCCGCGACTGCGACGGCACCGAATTCCCGCAGGAGCTGAAGGACACCGGAGCCAAGATCTACGCCACCTACTACACCACCCGCAAGGACAACGCTTGGGCTAAGGCAAACCCCGATGAAACGCAGCAGTGCTACATTATGACGCCGTTCTACACTGCTGCGGACGGTGCGCTGACCATCCCCCTGATGACGGGCATCAGCCGCGAGCTGATGAAGGTCAACGACCACGACGACATTGCCCGCTGGTGGGAAGTCATCGACCGCACGACGGGCGAGCCGTTGGATGCCGCCGCGTGGCATTATGACGCAGCAACCGAGAGCGTTGTCATCGACGCCCCCGCCGCCTACCACGAGTACACGGTCAGCTTTTTGGCATACCTGATCTGGGACCCCGTGCACATGTACAACTCGGTCATCAATGACTGGAAGGATGTCGAGCACCAGATCCCGTTCGATGTGCGTCAGCCCAAGACCCACGCCTACACAATGAAGCGTCTGCGTGAGTACTTGGAGAACCATCCTTACGTCAATGTCGTCCGCTTTACCACCTTCTTCCACCTGTTCACGCTGGTGTTTGACGAGCTGCGCCGCGAGAAGTATGTTGACTGGTACGGCTACTCGGCGTCCGTTTCTCCCTATATTTTGGAGCAGTTTGAGAAGGAAGTCGGCTACAAATTCCGCCCGGAGTTTATCATTGATCAGGGCTACTACAACAACCAGTACCGCGTGCCCACCAAGGAGTACAAGGACTTTCAGGCGTTCCAGCGCCGTGAGGTGGCCGGTCTGATGAAAGAAATGACCGACATCGTCCACGAATACGGCAAGGAAGCCATGATGTTCTTGGGCGACCATTGGATCGGCTGTGAGCCGTTCATGCCGGAATTTCAGAAATCCGGCGTCGATGCCATCGTCGGCAGCGTCGGCAACGGCAGCACCCTGCGCCTGATTTCCGACATCCCCGGCGTCAAGTACACCGAGGGACGCTTCCTGCCCTACTTCTTCCCCGATACCTTCCACGAGGGCGGCGACCCTGTGCGCGAGGCCAAGGAGAACTGGGTCACCGCCCGCCGCGCCATCCTGCGCAAGCCCATTGACCGCATCGGCTACGGCGGCTACCTGAAGCTGGCCTGCGAGTTCCCGGAGTTCCTCGACTATGTCGAGAGCGTCTGCGACGAGTTCCGTGAGTTGTATGAGAACATCAAGGGCACGACGCCCTACTGCGTCAAGACCGTGGCTGTGCTGAACAGCTGGGGGCAGCAGCGCGCGTGGGGCTGCCACATGGTCCACCATGCGCTGTACCAGAAGCAGAATTACAGCTATGCGGGCGTGATCGAAGCGTTGTCCGGCGCACCGTTCGATGTGAAGTTTATCAGTTTTGACGACATCAAGGCCGACCCGAAGGTGCTGGACGGCATTGACGTCCTTATCAACGTCGGCGACGGCGACACTGCCCACACCGGCGGCAAGGTCTGGGAGGACCCGGAAATTTCCTCTGCTGTCAAGGGCTTTGTCCATCGTGGCGGCGGCTTGATCGGCGTCGGCGAACCGGGCGGCCACCAGTATCAGGGGCGCTATTTGCAACTGTCCGCGCCGCTTGGCGTGGAGAAGGAAACGGGCTTCACCCTAAACTACGACAAGTACAACTGGGACGAGCACCGCGACCACTTTATTCTGGCCGACTGCCCCGACCATGATGTGGACTTTGGCGAGGGCAAGAAGAGCATCTTTGCATGGGAAGGCACAGAAATTCTCATTCAGCGTGACAAGGAAGTCCAGATGGCTGCGCATGAGTACGGCAAGGGGCGCGGTGTGTATATCAGCGGTCTGCCGTACAGCTTTGTGAACAACCGCGTGCTGTACCGCGCCATCCTGTGGGCTGCCCACGATGAAACCGACCTGCACAAATGGTTCAGCACGAACTACAATGTGGAAGTCCATGCCTACGTTAAGAACGGCAAGTACTGCGTGGTCAACAACACCTACGAACCGCAGGACACGACCGTTTACACCGGCGACGGCAGCTGCTTCGATCTGCATCTGGATACCAATGAGATCAAGTGGTACAGCATTGAGGGGTAATAGAATGAGAACACCCGAAGAACAGATCCGCTATGCGGCCTCTATCACGCCCAGCCCGCGCCAGCTGGCATGGCAGCAGCTTGAATTTTACGCCTTTACCCATTTCGGCATGAATACCTTCACGAACCGCGAGTGGGGCGACGGCACCGAAGACCCGGCGCTGTTCAACCCCGATGCGCTGGATGCCGACCAATGGGTCGCCGCAGTCAAAAGTGCCGGCATGAAGGCGCTGATTCTGACCTGCAAGCACCATGACGGCTTCTGCCTGTGGCCGAGCGCCTACACCGAGCACAGCGTCAAGAACAGCCCATGGAAGAACGGACAGGGCGATGTTGTGCGCGAGGTATCGGATGCCTGCCGGCGCGGCGGTATCAAGTTTGGTGTCTATCTCTCCCCGTGGGATCGTCACGATGCACGCTATGGGCAGGGGAAACCGTATGATGATTATTTCGTTTCCCAGCTGACTGAGCTTGCAACAAACTACGGAGATATTTTCTGCTTCTGGTTTGACGGTGCCTGTGGTGAGGGCAAAAACGGCAAAAAGCAAATTTACGATTGGGAACGCTACTATGCAATACTGCGCAAATTGCAGCCGAATGCGGTTTTGAATGTCTGCGGTCCCGATGTGCGCTGGTGCGGCAACGAGGCCGGGCATTGCCGGAAAGCAGAGTGGAGCGTGGTTCCCGCAGAGCTGCGGGATGCAGAACGCACGGCATCGAAATCGCAGCAGGCAGATGACGGAGAATTCTCCCGCAAAATTGACTCTCAGGACGAGGACATCGGCAGCAGAGCAGTTATCCGCAATGCAAGAGAACTTGTCTGGTATCCATCCGAGGTGGATACCTCCATCCGAACAGGTTGGTTTTACCACCCGGAGGAGGACACTGACGTGCGCACGGCAGGCGAATTGCTGGACATCTATCTGGATGCCGTCGGTGCGAATGCCAGCCTGCTGCTGAACATTCCACCCGATACGCATGGCCATATTGCCGCACCGGACTGCGCCAGCCTTGCGGAGCTGGGTGCTAAAATCCGCCAGATTTTTGCCGACAGCGTAACAGAAAAGGCGGCAATTACGGCAGATTCCGCGATTGCGCAGCATCCCATCACACAGGCTGTGGACGGTATGGCAAATACCTATTGGCAGGCTGCCTACGGACAAGAATCCGATACGATCACTTTGAAATTCCCGAAGCCGCAGAAGGTTTCCTGTGTTGTTCTGGGGGAGCATCTGCCGACAGGGCAGCGCATAGAAAGCGGCGAGATTTGGGCAGACGGAAGCAAGGTTGCCGAATTTACGGTAGTTGGACATAAGCGTATCTGCCGTCTTACCCCTGTGGATGTGCAGACGCTTACCATAAAGATTACAGCTTCACGCACGGAGCCAACTCTGCGGCTGCTGGAAGTCTATCAGTGAGGATGTAGGCGAAAGAGGCGTGCCGTACTGTGCGGCACGCCTTTGGCTGCAAAAACATTGATATGAGGTTTGTTATGGATAAACATCCTAATATTATCCTGCTTATGGCAGACCAGATGCGCGGCGATTGCCTTGGTATTGCCGGACACCCGGATGTAAAAACACCGTTTCTCGATGCACTGGCCGCAGAGGGCGTGCGCTATGAAAACGCCTATTCTGCCTGTCCGACCTGTGTTCCCGCACGTGCCTCTCTTTACACAGGTATGTCACAGGAACACACTGGTCGCGTCGGGTATGAGGATTTAGTGCCGTGGGACTACTCCCACACGCTGGCTGGGGAGTTGAGTAAGGCGGGCTACTATACGCAGTGCGTCGGTAAAATGCACGTTCACCCGCTGCGCAATAATTTAGGATTCAACGATGTACGGCTGCATGACGGCTATCTTCATGCCTACCGCCGCCCCACTACGCCCAGTTATGAAGATCAGCGTGTGGCTGATGATTATTATTGGTGGCTCAAGCAGCAGCTTGGTGTGGATGCAGACCCCGTAGATACTGGCTTGGACTGCAACAGTTGGGTGGTTCGTCCGTGGATTTACGAAGAAAAGTACCATCCCACCAACTGGGTCGCCAGCGAGTGCCGGGATTTTCTGCGCCGCCGTGACCGTTCTAAACCTTTTTTCTTGATGGCCAGCTTCGTGCGGCCGCATCCGCCGCTGGACGCCCCGGAATATTATTTGAATTTGTACAAAGATAAGCCGCTAGCCGAACCTTGGCGCGGCGACTGGAACGACTGCGTCCGCTGGGAGCGCGACGGTCACAGTTACCATGCCCAGACTGCACCCTCGGATGAAAGCTATATTCAGCAGCTGCGGGCGGGCTATTATGCTGCCATCACCCATATGGATCATCAAATCGGACGCTTGATTTCCGCGCTGGTGGAAGAACAGATTATGGATAACACCGTGATTTTGTTTGTCTCCGATCACGGTGAAATGCTGGGCGACCATTTGATGTTCCAGAAAGCAAAACCATTCCAAGGCAGTATCCATGTACCACTGTTTATCTCCGGGCCGGAGCGTTACATCGGAAAGCGCGGCACGGTTCGCACGGACTTGGCTGAACTGCGGGATGTTATGCCCACGCTGTTGGAACTGGCAGGAGCCCCGATTCCCGAAACGGTGGACGGCACCAGCCTGTTGCACCCGCTAGACCGCGAATACCTGCATGGGGAACACACGCTGGGTGAAGATTCCATGCACTTTATCCTGACAAAAGAGGATAAATACATCTGGTACTCCCAGACTGGACGGGAACTGTACTTCAACCTGCGCGATGACCCGCACGAAACAAAAAATGCACTGGACGAAAACCCGGAGCGTGTAGCTGAACTGCGTGCCCTGCTGATTAACGCCTTAAAGAACCGTGAAGAACAGTACACAGACGGTCATACCTTGTTTGTGGGCAAAACGCCCCTGACCGTATTGCAGAACACCGAGGTGTTATGAAGCAGCTTCAATTTCTGATAAAACCCGCAGCCGGATTTTGCAATATGCGCTGCCACTATTGCTTTTATCGGGATGAGCAGCAAAACCGTAGCACTTCCGAAGATTGCATGATGACCTTGCAGACAGCCGAGACATTGATACGACGCTGTTTTGAGGAACTTGACCAAGGCGGCTTTGTTTCGTTTGCTTTTCAGGGCGGAGAACCAACCTTAGCAGGGCTGGATTTCTTTCTGTTCTTTACGCAGACAGTGCGAAAGTACAACCAAAAGTGTGTAACGGTGCAGTATGCCATCCAGACAAACGGCCTTGCTGTTGCCGAAGAATGGGCGAAATTTTTCCGCGAAGAAAACTTCCTTGTTGGTATCAGCTTAGACGGTACTCCAGATGTACATGATGCTTTGCGCCCAGATGTTTCCGGCGACGGAACATGGACAAGGGTCATTCAGATGATCAAACTGCTGGAGCAGTATCATATCGAGTGCAACCTTTTATGTGTTGTCACCAAGCGTCTGGCTAAAAAGGCGGAACGTGTGTATAAGTCTATGAAAGCAACGGGTGTGCGCTATCTCCAATTCATCCCTTGCTTAGACCCCTTGGGCGCGCAGCGAGGAATCGAAAATTACTCTCTTTCGCCGGAACTGTACGCGCAATTTTTGTGCGCCCTGTTTGACGCATGGTATCGTGACTGGAAAACAGGTGTCTATGTCAGTGTTCGCCTGTTTGAAGATTATATACAGCTGCTCATGGGCGCACCGACGGGAACTTGCTCCACCACCGGCGCGTGCGGTTCTTACATGGTTGTGGAGGGCAGTGGCGCTGTTTACCCGTGCGATTTTTACTGTTTGGACGAGTACAAACTCGGAACGATTCAAAATGACTCTTTACAATCGTTGCTTTTGGGGGAGAAAATGCGCATCTTTATAAAGGATGGCCGGAATGTCCCCGCAGAATGTCAGCAATGCAGATGGGTAAACCTATGTCACGGCGGCTGCAAGCGTGACCGTAATACAGCAGACAAAGCCCAACGCAGTTACTATTGCAAGGCACTGCAAAAGTTTTTTGCCTACGCTGAACCCCGAATGCGTGAAATGGCCCGTGCGGTGCAGATGTACCGCTGAAAAGGAGACAGATTCTATTGGACAAGAAAAATAAATATTGGCAGTTGTTCCTTTCTACCTTTAAACTCAGCGCGTGTACATTCGGCGGCGGGTTTGTCATTATCCCTCTCATGCGGGAGCGCTTTGTGAAAGAACTGCACTGGATTGAGGAGGAAGAAATGTTGGACCTGACGGCCATAGCCCAGTCCAGCCCCGGCTCTATCGCCATCAATGCCTCTATTCTGGTGGGTTACCATGTGGCAGGAATCCCCGGTGCATTGATTACCGTAGTTGGTTCAGCACTGCCGCCGCTGATTATCATTTCCATCATTTCTGCTTTCTACCAAGCATTTCGCTCCAACAAGTATGTGAGCATGGCTATGGCCGGTATGCTGGCCGGTGTGGCGGCAGTCATCTTTGATGTAGTCATCAATATGGCATGGCCCATTCTGAAAAAGAAGCGCCTGCTGCCCATCGCTGTGATGCTGGCGGCTTTCGTGGCGACTCGCTTTTTCTCCGTGAACATTATCCTGATTATTCTGGTCTGCGGTGTGATTGGTGCGTTGGATACGCTGTATCTGCAAAAGAAGGAGGTCGAGGAATGATCTATCTGGAACTGTTCTGGAGTTTCTTTCAAGTCGGCCTGTTCAGCATCGGCGGCGGGTATGCAGCCATGCCTTTAATTCAAGACCAAGTCGTGGATATTCACCCTTGGTTGACAATGACGGGGTTTGCCGACATTATGGCCATTGCTGAAATGACTCCCGGCCCCATTGCCGTAAACGCCGCAACGTTCGTTGGCATTCAGGTGGCAGGGTTGCCGGGGGCGCTGATTGCCACCATCGGCTGTATTTTCCCGTCCTGCGTCATCGTCATGGCGCTGGCCTACGTGTATTACCGATTTCGAGGCCTCAGTGTTATGCAGGGCATTTTGGCCGGGCTGCGCCCCGCCGTCATTGCGATGATTGCCTCCGCCGGTATCTCCTTGCTGTGCATGGCCTTGTACGGCCAGCGCATGTTCCCGGCAGATTTGGGCAGCATGGATTTGACCGCACTGGCAATTTTTCTCGTGGACTTTGTCATTCTGCGCAAGTGGAAGCCCAGTCCCATTAAGGTCATGGCGAGTGCCGCCGTAGCTGGTATCGCGCTGTACGGCATCGCGATATAAATGAAACCTGAGAGGATGTATATACAAATGAATGATATTTTAACTGCATGGAAATGGAATGGCTCAGTGTCAGAGCCGGTTCCTTATGGCGAAGGACATATTAACCAGACGTATGCCATCACGGTAACGTCGGGGCAGGGGGCAAAACGCTACATCCTGCAAAAAATCAATACCGATACATTCAAAGACCCGGCTGGTTTGATGGAAAACATCTGCGGCGTTACAGATTTTTTGCGCGAAAAGGCTAAGCAGCGCGGGGCTGACCCGGCGCGTGCTACGCTCCATGTGGTGCCTACCAAAGAGGAAAAGCCCTATTATCAGGCTGCTGATGGTAGCTGCTGGCGTATCTATGAATTTGTAGAGAACACTGTCTGTTTGCAGCAGGTGCAGTCGGCTGAGGATTTTTACCAGAGCGCTGTTGCATTTGGCAATTTCCAGCATCAGTTGGCTGAATATCCGGCACACACCCTGCATGAGACGATCCCGCACTTCCACGATACGCCCAAGCGTTTCGCTGACTTCCAGCGCGCCGTGGCCGAAGACCGCATGGGTCGTGCCGCACAGGTGCAGCGCGAAATTGAGTTTGTCCGCGCCCGCGAAGCAGAGTATCACGTTATGGTGGATCTGCTGGCGGCGGGTAAGCTGCCGCTGCGCGTCACCCACAACGACACCAAGCTGAACAACATTCTGTTCGACAAAACGACCGGCGAGGGTCTTTGCGTCATCGACCTTGACACGGTCATGCCGGGGCTTGCTGCCAATGATTTTGGGGATTCAATCCGCTTCGGTGCCAACCACTGCGCCGAGGACGAAGCTGACCTCTCGAAAGTCAATTTCAGCATGGAACTGTTTGAAATTTACACCAAGGGCTTCTTGCAGGCAGCAGGAGAAGCGTTCACCCCGCTGGAAAAGCAGACCCTGCCTTGGGGCGCCAAGTTGATGACGATGGAGTGCGGTATGCGTTTCCTCGCTGATTATCTTGAGGGAGACCACTACTTCCACATTAACTACGAAACCCAAAACCTCAACCGCGCCCGCACCCAGTTCAAGTTGACTGCCGATATGGAACGGAACTGGGATGCCATGCAAAAAGTAATTGAAAAATACTGCTGATACCGCTAATCTGCTTTTTCATTTTGCGGTTTGCGTTTTGCAGTAGAGTGCATCATGCAAAATCGTGTTTTCTCCTTCCTTAACTCCCGCGCCTGACAAGCGCGGGAGTTGCTTATTCTAAAGAATAAAAATAGAGCCGCTTCAAGCGTTGCACTTATGCAATACGCTTGAAGCGGCTCTGTTATATTAGCGGTAGTAAAGTTCGATTTCTTGGATGCTAGGATCGGTTTGACCTTTGCTGTTTTTCGTAGTGTCTTCCTGCAATCCAGTAATCAAGACCTTGAATTTGGAACTAGTCGTTTCTGGCAGGGAAATGGTTTTAGATGTGCCAATCGTGCCGCTATAGGTACTGATTGTAGTGTATTCCGTACCATTCCATGCTTGGAACTCTAAGCCGGTAATTCGTTCGGATGCCCAATTTGGAACAATATTTTCTGTGATGGTTACGCTGTTAAAGGTCTGCTCAGAGCCAAGATCGAATTCCAGCCATGCAGGAAGATCCGAGTTGGCAGCAGCCCAGCGGGAACCCTGAGAGGCATCGCCGTCATTTACTTTGGATGCGGGGCAGGAGAAATGCGAAGAACTGGCAGAAACGGATTTATTCAAAAGCAGATTCTGTGGCTCACGAACTACGGGAACTTTGTATACCTCAAATTCGACGATACTGGGATCAGTTGCGCCACGGCCATGCGTGCTTGTGTCAGCGCGGAGGCTGGTAATTTCCATTCTAAGGTGGGATGCGGTCACAGCGTCGAACGTGAAATCTTTCCCTTCACCGATTTCGCCATCATAGGTGTAAATTGTTTGATAACCATCAGATGTAGGGATCTGCAAGTTGAAGGAGGCAATTCGGGGAGAGGCCCACCCGGATACAATGTTTTCAGTAAGGACAACCTTATTAAAGGTAGTATCCTCGCCAAAATCAATATCCAGCCAGATGGGAAGATCCGAGTTGGCGGCAGCCCAGCGAGAACTCTGAGAGTAGATGCCGTCAACCATTAAATCAGGAGTCAAGGATTCATGGGAAGTGTTAGAGGTTACAGTTTTGCCTAATGCAAAATTGGCGGGATCATTATATTCGCCCTGCTGGTACTCGTGAACACCGATGTCAGGAGCATTACCCCAATACAGCTGAGTGCCATAGAAATCAGTGGTTCCCATCTGGGGAACATAGATGCCTGCATCGATCAGCGGAGAACTTGCATTGAGCTTGTAGCCATCCCAAACTGTAGCACCACTCAGAATGCCATCGCTGTTCTGCTGAGGAGTCTGTCCGGGATTTACCATATCAGGATTCTCGGTGACTTTATAGTCGTCGGATGGTTCATACTGGGAATGGATACCACTGGCTTCGTAGAAACAGTTATGGCTGAATGTGACAGAACCGAGATTCCCGAGATAGCGTTTGGTATCGTGCCATGTTGTTGTGGTGGTGGTACTCTTATTGTAGAAAACATTGTTGTAGAAATAAGTCTGCGATTTGAAAGGATCACGGTGCATGAAAGTGGTTCTGGCACCATCATACATGATTACGTTGTTGACAAAGTAGGCAGGAGTTGCATTAGCAGTAAGGAAATACTTGATGATAAAGTCGCCACCGTCATCGCTGATGTTGTAGCGGATTATATCATTGGTATTGCGCCCCATGTACAACATCCAGCCACAGGGATTGTTGTGCGAATAGTTGAACTGGTAGACAACATTTTTTAGTGCAGAATCCATATCATAGGGGCTGCCGTCCGCGTTCGTCGAAGGCCCATTATAAACTTCATTGTACTGCAAGACGGAGTTCTCACATTTCCAAGGGTACAGAGCAACAGTAGGACGGAAATTGGGATACCGCTTTAGGAAGCCATCAACAACATTATATTCAACGACGGCATTTCGGGCATCACACAAATCGATGCCGCCCTGAGCAACATCTTCGATATAGTTATGGCCGATATAGATGTCTTCCATCCAAAGATTGTATGTGTCAACATCGTCCTGATAACCGCTTTTTGCCATCTGTACAAAGCCGGTAATGCCAAGCAAATCAACTTTGCGGATTGTGTTGTAGGCAATCCGAATATCGCGGAAAGAGGTGTTAGGACGAATTTTCGTGCCAACGACATTGTAGATGATTCCGCCAGTAAAAGTGTCATTCCAATCGTTGGGGCCATCTACGTCATGTACATAGCAGTTCTCGATGTAAATGTGATCGAAAATGCCATCGTCACCATCGTTGAGAAGATCTCCATCGGCGATAATCAAAATGCCATTCCGTGTTTCGGCCTGACTCGACCAACTGTTGTCACCCTGCGGGCGGGAAAGGTCGATATCAACATCGAAGTCATCATCGTTTGTGACTTCAAGATTGCGAATTTCCCAATATTCTTGGTTGCGTAGGTGAACAGCGCCAGAGTAGTTCATACCACGATCGATGCCCATGCCATTGATGACAGGCAGTGCATCACCGCCGTATTTATCGATCTTGATAGGCGCATCTGCGGTTCCTGAGCCTTTTGGCCATAACCATTCGCCATTCCAAATGGAGCCGGATTTCAGGAGAATGGTATCACCAGGCAAGAAGGTTGTGGCGGTCACTTTGTCGAGGGTTTTCCAAGGTGTTTCGGGCGAGGTTCCCGAATTGGAGTCATCACCGATTGTAGAATCTACATAGTAGGTGGTTCCACCGGACGCAGCAGCTTCTGCGACAATGGTTTCGGTAGAGGCTGTTTCTGGAGTTTGAATGTCTTCAGCCAAGGCGTTGGTCATAGGAGCAATGAGGCTTAAAATCATAGCTGCACTCATGACCAGGGAAAATTTTCTCTTCATGGTTGAGTCTCCTATTCGATTGATGTATTTTGAAAGGCATCAGTTTCGGTAAATACCAGACGGTTTTGAATCAGTTCGGTTTCTGTGCTTATCCGTGAGTTTAATAAGTAATCTGTGATACGATTACGAACCTCTGCGAGTGGGATAACGGTTGCGTCCTCCTTTCTTGTGACTTTAATAATGCACGGATAAGTCCCATCTAAAAACGGCTCTGATACATCTCCAGTATTCATGCTGGATGCCTGTGAAACGATGTCTGCATGGGATAAGAGATCGGACTTTTCGGTTTCGTTTGTAAAAGAATAGGTGTGCCAGTCTGTGACGTAAGGGTATTGTGTTTGGATATCCTCTAAAGAAACACCTTCCTCAAGGCCCAAAAAGATGTTGTCAGCAGAGAGGTCGGATGGGATATATGACAAATAAATAGCAGAAACATCTGCGTCACCATTCAGGGAGAACAGATTTTGATTTTCAGAGTAGAAAGCGTCAATGTCTGCATCGCTTACAGCATTGGTAGAAATCCAGTATTCCTTTATATCGTTTTCAAGCTGTGAAAGATAACGGTGATAGTAAGAATCAAAGGAATACTCTATAGGGCCGTAGACAATACCACCGTTTGACGTGCTTTCTTTTCTTGCAGTGTTGAAATTTTCTGCATTTTCTTTTAGTTGGGAAAACGACAAGAACTCAGCAGAAGTTGTCTTCTCGGCAAGCATTTGTGTGGCGTATGCTTCCAGACAGGCTTCTTTGGCAGAGGCCCTTGCGGAATCCAGCGGAGTAGAATCACCATATTCATTATTCCAAAAGGCGGAGTCAAAAGATGTGATTCCGTAAAGCTGAGAATAGCTTTGGCATACGGAGCTTTTTTGCTGGGATAAGAAGTAATTGAACTCTTCCATAGTGATGGGGTGCTCATCGATATACCCGACCACAGCAGAAGAATCCGTTGCAGCGCAGCTACAGAGTGTGCTGGCGATACTTCCGGCAATTAAAAAGAGACTCATAAACTTTTTATATGTCATTTTTTCACGCCCATCCTATTTAGATTTCTATTTCTATTATTAAACATTCGCTGACTTTTGAAAACGGAATATATTGATGAAAGAATGTAAATTATTGACCAAAAAATCGCGCCGACAATGCACTGTCGGCGCGATTTTATATGCTATGCAGTTTTCGATATTTGCCCGGAGCTTCAGCCTTATAGCGGCGGAACATCCGGTTAAAGTAGCTGGAATCACTAAAGCCGCAGCTATAAGCAATCTCTGTGATGGGGTCCTCGGTGGAGCATAACAGTTCGGCGGCACATTCTACCCGGTAGTAATTCAGGTAGTCAATAGGGGAGCGTCCGGTTATGCTGTGAAAGACCCTGCAAAAGTGTTCAGGGGTCATTTCTGCTGTGGAAGCAAGATCTTCCAAGGTGATGCGGCTGGCGTAATTCTTTCGGATGCGCTCTAAGGCCGCTTTCATTTGGGCTGTGCTGCGGTCATTTCGTTTATTTCCGGGAGCGGATACTGTGTACGAATGCTGCAAAAGAATCTGGCCGAACAGCTGCCACATCAGGCCAATCGTCACAAATTCATATCCCTCCGGCTCTTTTTCCATCGCCTCAAAGAGCCGGTCAATCAGTTGGCAGGTTACGGAACCGACCGGTTGATACGGCTCGATTTGTGCGCCGCGTTCAAAAAGCGCATTGTATTTTGCCTGACATACGGAGCCGCTGCCGAGAAATCGGTTCATATCAAAGACAACACACTCGTAAACGCAGTCGCTGGGGGTTCCGCCGTGAACGGCCCCGGCTGAAATGATGGCGGCATCTCCCTTGTGTAAAAGGTAAGAGCGTCCATCAATCAGCAGAGAAAACTCCCCGCTCAGAACCAGCATAAGTTCAAATTCCATGTGCCAGTGAAACGGCATTTCATAGCGCGGGTGCATTTTATCTACATAATAAAGCTCAATGGGAAAGTCAAAAGTGCCGCGCGTACTGCTTTCATGGGAAGCCAGAAACTTCATGGCAGGCATCTCCTAAAATATCAATATCGTCCAATATAATATCATTATACGCAAAGACGAGGGCAAATTGCAACAGTATAATACAAGTAAAGGACAAAATTCACTTTAGGAGGTACAAACTGTGCAAATCGAAGAAATCAAAGACCAAATCTGCGATGTCTGCCATAAAATGTGGCAACTTGGCTGGGTCGCCGCTAATGATGGCAATGTCTCGGTGCGGTTGGAGGACGGAACTTTCCTTGCAACGCCTACGGGCATGAGCAAGAGCTTCATCACGCCGGACAAGCTGCTGCGTATTGATGCAAAGGGCAATGTGCTGGAAGGGGCAGAGGGCCTGCGCCCGTCCAGCGAAATCAAGATGCACCTGCGCTGCTACGAAAAGCGCGCCGATGTAAATGCTGTTGTCCATGCCCATCCGCCGGCAGCCACCGGCTTTGCCGTGGCACATCGCCCGATGGATATGTACAACATGATTGAGGATGTGGCAGCCATCGGCGCTGTGCCGCTGACTCCGTATGGAACCCCCAGCACGACGGAGGTGCCGGACGCAATCGAGCCGTATCTCAACGACCACGATGTTATGTTGCTGGAAAACCACGGCGCGCTGACGGTGGGCAGCGATGTCATCACCGCCTATTACCGCATGGAGAGTCTGGAACTGTGGGCAAAAATCACGATCAACGCAATCATTCTCGGCGGCAGCTACGATATTGACCGCAAGAATATTGATAAGCTCATCAATCTCCGCTCCTACTACAAAATTACCGGCAAACACCCCGGCTATCGCAAATTTGAGCGACGCGAAAAAGGTGAGCCGACGGACAAATAAGGAGACCCCGTATGCTGAAGAACATTCCGCCTATCCTTAGCCCGGAACTTCTGAAAGTCCTCTGCGAGATGGGACATGGCGACGAAATCATTCTCGCAGACGGAAATTTCCCGGCTGAAAGCATCGGCAAAGATGCCATTGTGATTCGTGCAGACGGGCACGGAATCGTAGAACTGCTGGAGGCCATCTTGCAATTTCTGCCGTTGGATCAGTATGTGGAAAAGCCTGTCGCGCTGATGAAAGTGGTTGATGGCGATCCGTGCAAGCCGACTATCTGGGATAGCTATAAACAGAAGTTGAACGAGAGCGGCAATGACCCGGCTAAAATTGAAATGGTGGAGCGCTTTGCGTTTTATGAGCGCGCCCGCCATGCCTATGCGATTATCGCCACCGGGGAAAGCGCAATCTATGCCAATGTACTTTTGAAGAAGGGCGTGGTGCAATGAGTAACACAGCAACTGTGCTGGCCTTCGACTTTGGCGCTTCCAGTGGACGTGCAATTCGGGCCGTGTACGATGGCCAAAACCTCACCTACGAGGAAATCCATCGTTTTGAAAATGTCCCCATCGAAAAGGGCGGTCATCTATTCTGGGATGTGGAAACACTGCTGAAGGAGATCCACACAGCCATTCAAAAGGCGGGTACATTTGACAGCTTAGGATTTGATACATGGGGTGTGGATTTCGGCTTACTGGATGCGGACGGCCATCTGCTGGCAAACCCTGTTCATTACCGCGATGCCCGAACGAATGGCAAACCGGAACAGGCCGCTGCCCGTATGCCTGCAGAAGAATTGTATGCCCATACCGGCAACCAAATCATGGCAATCAATACCTTGTTCCAGCTGCTGGCTCTGCGTGAGCAGGAACCGGAACTGCTGCAAAAGGCTGAGCAGGTCCTTTTTATGCCGGATCTGTTCGCAGCTCTGTTGGGAGCCGAGCCGGTCTGCGAACGCAGCATTGCGTCCACCAGCCAGATGCTGGACCCCCGCACAGGGCAGTGGAGCAGAGAAGTGCTGGCCGCCTACGGCTTGCCGGAAAACCGCTTCGCGCCCCTTGTTGCCAGCGGCACGGTGACAGGCACACTTGCAAACGGTGCGAAAATCATTGCGGTGGCAGGGCATGATACACAATGCGCCTCGGCCGCTATGCCGTGTGCCGAGGAGGATGCCGAACATACGGCATTTCTCTCCTGTGGCACATGGAGCCTGCTGGGAACGGAATTGGACGCCCCGATTCTGACGGCGGACAGCTGCCAAAGCGGGCTATCCAATGAACTCGGTGCAAACGGGAAAATCAATTATCTGAAAAATATCATCGGTCTTTGGCTGATTCAGGAAAGCCGCCGTGAGTACAAGCGCCGTGGACAGGCATATTCTTTCGCGGAGCTGGAGCAACAGGCACTTGCCGCCGAACCGCTGCGCAGTTTTATTGACCCGGATGCCCCGGAATTTGTTGCCCCCGGCGACCTGCCGGGCAGAATACAGGAATTTTGCCGCAAAACCGGCCAGCCCGTCCCGGAAACGGTGGGAGCCGTAATGCGCTGCATTTATGAGAGCCTTGCTCTGAAATATCGCTATGCGATAGAGCAGCTCTCCGCTGTAACAGGTCGAGCATTTACGACCCTGCACGTTTTGGGCGGCGGCACAAAAGACCGTCTGCTTTGCCAGATGACGGCAGACTGCTGCGGCCTTACAGTAAAGGCAGCCCCGGTGGAAGCTACGGCGCTCGGCAACATTATGATTCAGTTGAAAGCCTTGGGGTTGCTGGACTCCATCACACAAGGACGCCGGCTGATTGCGGAGACAGAGGTCATTAAAACATATACCCCAAGCACACAGAACTATGCGGAATGGAACGCCGCTTATGATCGTTTCAAAACCCTGCTATAATAAGGAAGGTGCAACTATGCTGTATCCTAAAATTGGTATCCGCCCTGTCATCGATGGACGCTGGGGCGGTGTCCGTGAAAGCCTGGAAAATCAGACGATGCGCATGGCAGAAAATGCCGCCAAACTGATTTCGGAGAACCTCAAGTACCCCGATGGTACGCCGGTGCAGTGCGTGATCGGCTGTACGACGATTGGCGCTGGTGCCGAGGCGGCCCGCGTGGCAGAGCAGTTCTCTACCCAGAATGTTACGGCCACACTGTCCGTGACCCCCTGTTGGTGCTATGGTACTGAGACGTTCGACATGGACCCCAACACCATTAAGGCAGTCTGGGGCTTCAATGGCACCGAGCGCCCCGGCGCGGTGTATCTGGCTGCGGTTCTGGCAGCACACGCCCAGCGCGGTCTGCCTGCTTTCTCCATTTATGGCCATGACGTGCAGGAAGCCAACGATGATACGATTCCCGATGACGTGGCCGAGAAAATCCTGCGCTTTGCCCGTGGTGCTGTTGCCGCAGGCTGGATGAAGAACAAAGCCTACGTCAATATCGGCGCTGTGACGATGGGCATTGCGGGCAGCTTCTGCGATGCAGGTGTTCTGCAAAAGTATTTCGGCATCCGCGCCGAGTGGGTGGACGAGGTCGAGATCCTGCGCCGCATTTCCATCGGTATCTATGACCACGACGAATATGAAAAGGCGCTGGCATGGGTGCGTGAGAATTGCAAAGAGGGCTTTGATAAGAACCTCGGTAAGAACCTGCCGCCTGTCATCACGAAGTCGAAGATCGTTCCGGCCGACAAGGATTGGGAGTTTATCGTCAAGATGACCCTGATCATCCGTGACATTCTATACGGCAATCCGCGCTTGGACGAGATGGGCTGGCATGAAGAAGCGCTCGGTCGCAACGCTGTGGTCGGCGGCTTCCAGGGCCAGCGGCAGTGGACGGACTGGCTGCCGAACGCTGACTTCACCGAAGCTATTATGGCTTCCACCTTTGACTGGAACGGCCCGAAGGCCCCGACCCCGTTTGCTACCGAGAATGATACCTGCAACGGCATTGCCATGATGCTGGGCAGCCTTGTTTCCGGCTCTGCGCCGTGCTTCCATGACGTGCGCACCTACTGGAGCCCGGAAGCCTGCGAGCGTGTGACCGGGCAGAAGCCTGACGGCGTTGCCGCCAACGGCTTTATTCACCTCATCAATTCCGGCGCGACAGCCCTGGATGGTTCCGGTGCCTGTGTGGATGCCAAGGGCAATCATGTGATGAAACCGTTCTGGGAGATGAACGATGCGGACATCAAGGCGTGCCTGAACGCCACCGATTGGTGCCGTGCGGACTATGAGTACTTCCGCGGCGGCGGATATTCCAGCCACTTCCGTTGCAAGGCAGAGATGCCTGTTACGATGCTGCGCTTCAACATTGTGGAGGGCATTGGACCCGTCCTGCAAATTGCCGAGGGTTGGACGGCTGATCTGCCCGACGAGATTCACAACACCATCGACAAACGTACCGACCCGACCTGGCCGACCACATGGTTCTGCCCGCGCCTGACCGGACAGGGAGCGTTCACCGATGTGTACAGCGTTATGGCAAACTGGGGTGCCAACCATGGAGTGACTGTTTACGGCCATGTGGGTGCTGACCTCATTACGCTGGCCAGCATGCTGCGCATCCCGGTCACGATGCACAATGTCCCTGCCGAGAAGGTTTATCGCCCCCACGCATGGGCCAGCTTCGGCACACAGGATCAGCAGGCTGCGGATTATGCTGCGTGCAAGCAGTACGGACCGCTGTATAGATAACAGCTAAAAAGAGGTGTAGAGTTAATATTGATAGGGGAGTGCTTATTGTGATGAATAAGTGGCCTCTTTGCTGTAGCATGACGAATACGTCATTATGTAGATAAGAAGAATCGGCTATTAAAGAACAGAAATCCGCATTGAAATCGCATATTATGGCGACTTCAATGCGGATTTATAGTGTGCGCCCGGCATGTACAACAACTAGACCTGCTAATAAAAGTCAAGAGGTGATTAGAGAAAAATTTTGAAAATTTTGAAAAATTGAATTTACGGTTAGAGGCATAACCTAAATAAGCCGTTAAGCACTCAAAAAAGTGACAGCTTGCCGAAAGGTATATAAGATGGTTGGTCAATTGAAATTTTCGGAATCCATTACAGCTTTAACTCTAGCGTAGTAGATACGTAAAAACTTGTTAGCCGAAGCCATCATGTAAACTTTGTAGGGCTTTCCTTCAGAACGCTTTTTGTCCATGAATTGAAAAACAGGCTCATCCTGCGGTTGTGTTTGTAAAATGATTGTCATAATCAAGAAAAGTGTCCTACGCAAAGCAGCAGATCCAACTTTGCTAGCAATTATATTAAGAAAGCGGAAGGCTAAACCCTATTGTAAAGAATATTGAATATGTTGAATGGATAACTAATCTTAAAAGTAAAGTATCATAACCAATTTATAATTTCAATAATTTCGATATAAAATTAGAGAACTTTGACATGGAAGAGGAGAATAAATTGCTATCTATACACAAGGGAAAGATCATTTAATGATACTATCAGGCGCAGAAAGCAATCCGTAACGTAACTCCCATTCAGTATAAGGTGGGTGATGATTTCGCGTTAAAAGGAAAGATTTGCTGTGGAAATTGCAAACGGCAGCTTCGGCACGAAAAGCGGTATGGGGAAATGGTTTTCTGCTGTGGCTATAAAAGGGCGGCAGGAAAGTTCTCTAAATGCTACGGCGGCTATTACAGAGAATATTCGGTGAACGCAAAAGCGGCTCGTGCGATAAAAACTGTGTTCTATGCGCTGGACGTGGTGAATCAGGGGATGCAGGAAAAGCAGTCCATCACGGTGCGCTGCATGGACATTGAGGACTTGGAAAAGCAAGCAGAAGCTATTCGGGTGGAACAGATTAAACTATATGAATTGTATGCGGACGGTGTGCTGCTGCGAGATGCGTACATAGAAAAGAAAAAGGCTCTTTCGGAAAAACTGGCTGCATTGCAGGATAGCATACGGACAGAAAAGAAAGAACAGGAGTGTGCCGATGAACTGGATGAAGAAATTCGCGCTCTGACAAAGCAGGCCAGTGAGAAAACGTACATCGGTGGGCTGACAAAAGAATGTGTGGAAGCCTTTGTGAGCATGGTCTATCTGTATGACGACCAAACGATGAAAATAGAGTTTAACTGTGAGGATGTGATTCGGAGAGCGTTGGGAAAATATATATAATAAGAATTGTACAAACGAATTAATTGTAAAAAATAATCTTTTAGCGGAGGTGTTGACAAATTGAACAAGAATAAGGCGGAGAAAAAGGGATTTTATTGACTGAATGGAGAAAATAGTGTATAATAAAAATGGAAAAGAGGGCTTTACGTTGAACATAGTAGAACCGTCTGGCAGAAAATCGATAAATGAGAGTTGTGCAGTGGAGAAATACGTATGAATGACTTGACAATTTTACATCTTTCAGATTTGCACATAGATGGACAAGCGGCATACCCAGAAATATTAAAAAATTTACTCGTTCATATTAAAGAGGAAATTGCCCCCACACGGGAAAAAACTTTGGTTGTTGCTGTTACAGGAGATATTATCGATAAGGGCAATAAGGCGGCAATAGACAATGCAAAAAAGTTCTTTGAGGATTTGAAAAAAACTTTGGGAAATAAGGTTGCTGGAATTGTTTTGGTTCCGGGAAATCACGATATTTTTAGAAGTAATTCATGCAAATTTATAATTCCAGCATGTAGAACTTTTGCGGTGCAAAAGGAATATGAATTTGGAAATACATTTTATGATACATTCTGGAAAAATATTCAGGAAGCATATGAAAGTTCTGGATATATGGAACTCTCTAAGTACATTTATAATTTGTTTGAGATGGATATTGAAGAGAAAATTGTAGAAAGAACATTTGGGGTTGTTCCAATTACAATAGAGAAAAAAACATATTTTTTTGTTTTGCTAAATACTTCTTGGTGCTGTATTGATGAAAATGACACCCGCAAAATTGTTCTTGGAAAATTTCAGCTTGATAAAATAAGTGAAGAAGCGATAAAGCTTCGCAGAAATATTGAACCGAGTTTGTCAATTTGTCTAGGACATCATCCATTGCAGTGCTTGGAAGGAAATGAAGAGACAACGGCACTAATGGAATTGACTGATTCCAGCAGAATAATGGCAAACGCCTATTTATGTGGACATACACATAATCGTACAGTTGTAAACTGGAATAATAATGTTCGAACACTGAACACATTTATGACCGGAATTGGCCAAGGCGATGCTGAAAATGATAGAGTCAGGGCACAACATACAAGAAAAAGACTTTATGCGTTTTATGTATTTAATATTGAGTTGAATTCTGTTGACATTTATTCATATGGTACTAATGCGGAGGGGAATTTTAAACCTGATTTTGATTTGTACACGAAAAATATTGAAGAAAATCAGAAAAAAATTGTTTTTCCAATCAACATGCAAAAGACTATGCCATATATATGGTTGACGGGAGGTCCTAATAGCACAGGAAAAGCATGCTATTTATCTGATGAACTTCTTGATAGATTTCAAGAATATGAAATCAGAATGAGCAATTTTAGAAAAGAAATGTGCGACTTGCTTTGGAGGACAAGAGTTTTATATTTTGATGATGGTATTGATGAGAGCAAAATAAAAACCATCATAGAGATTTGGGAGAAAGAACAAGAAAAAACGAAAGAAAAAACGAAAGAAGAACAAGAAATTACGGTTGATGGAATTCTTTATGCTCATTTAATGCTTGAAAAAAGTGTGCAAGGACAGCAACTGATGGAAGAACTTGTTGGACTGGACAAAGGGAAAAACAGCCGCGTGTTCGATGATTTTTATGCTTATTTAACACAGATTTGTGCTATACTAAGAAATAATCTAGTGGATGAAGAGAAAAAGACACTTGTGCGCTTTCATTTCCGATTCCGACTTAAAGATAAAATGTATTCTCAACTATGTATATCAATTCCACCAGAATGTAAACCCGAAACGATGAACATGCAACCAATGCAGTATGACGATTTGTTGAAGGCGTCGTATGATGTGGGGCATAGTTTGATATACAGCGTAAATAAATCACTGGTTCATACGGAACCTAAAAAGCGATGGAAAAATTTTATAACTGCAATTCCGAGCTTTGATGGAAATAGGTATAGAAAAAACAGGAGAGAGCATGGAAAGGGAATACCGTTTATTACATTTGGTGTTTCAGTAGGATCTAGTGATTTGAATTCCCTGCTGTATTATATGGATTTTCATTCGATTGAGAGGACACTTGCGGATGTAATTGAAGATTATCTTGAGTATTTTCCTATTGATATGAAAGCATTTTGCGAGTGGGCAAGGGAAAACGTTGAGTATACATCAGACGAAGGAGGGGTATAATGATGGAGAGAGTTCAGGAAATCTTTTATCTTGAAACGTTTGATATAAAAAACAGAATGAAAGATAGTCCGGATATGATGATAGGCGTAGATTCGGGCCGGTTACTGTGTAAACTAAATAAAATATGCGGAAACAGCAAAAAAAGAGAGCAAATTGAAATAATATGTAAATATTTGGAGAATGAAAACGGAAGGAGCAAAAAGGAAATATATATTCCGATGCCTGTAAAGGATGCTGTGCAATGCTTTGGGGAGAGGGACTTAGCCAAACTTCCCAAAAGCACGTTTAGAGTTTGGGAATGATAGCTATAAAGAAAAATAAGAGCCCGTAAGGAATATGTTTTGAAAACGTGAAAAGAATACCCGTTTGGGTGAGAGGATTCAGAAAATCTTCTCGACCAGGCGGGTATTTCATTCCGAAGGAATGTGTCTATTAGAGGCTGATGGTTTCTACCCATGCGGACAAGTCGGCTTTGCTGGAATAGGAATTGAACACTTTGCCGTGCAACAGTTTTGCGCCGGGGCAGCTTGGCGTGAGTTTTTCGTTGGTCTTGCCCATACCGCTACCGCCAGAGGTGGCAAAGGTGATAACCGTCTTGCCTTTTAGATTGTAGCTTTCCAGAAATGTATTGATGATCGTCGGAGCGATATACCACCAGATAGGGAATCCAACAAAGATGGTGTCGTATTCGTCCATGTTATCACGCTTGGCGGCGATGACAGGGCGAGAGGCAGGGATAATGTACAATAAGTTGCGCAAATTGGAAAATGCATAAAAGAAGACATAGCTTGCAGGCTCTGGTAGAATGAAGTTACCACACAAACATTCGAAAGGAGCAAGCAAACTATGTCCGAGAAAATTGTACAGCTAAACGAGGAAGTAATCAAGGGCCAAATCAAGGAATTGGTTCGCGGCAGCGTGGGGGAAACCCTGAACGAGCTGCTGGAGAAAGAGGCGGAGTCCCTGACGCAGGCCGCCCGCTATGAGCGCAACGAGACCCGTCAGGGCTACCGCAGCGGCCACTATGACCGAAATCTTACCACGACCTCCGGTGACGTTACGCTCCACATGCCGCGGCTCAAGGGTGTGTCCTTCGAGACAGCCATCATCGAGCGGTATCGTCTCCGGGAGAGCAGCGTGGAGGAAGCCCTCATCGAGATGTATCTGGCAGGCGTCTCCGTGCGCCGGGTGGAGGACATCACAGAGGCACTGTGGGGCAGCAAGGTGTCGCCCGCTACCATCAGCGAACTGAACAAGAAAGCCTATGTTCACATCGAAGACTGGCGCAACCGCCCGTTACAGGGCGGGCGCTATCCATACATCTATGTGGACGGCATCTACCTGCGCCGCAACTGGGGTGGAGAGTATGAAAATGTTTCTGTTTTGGTGGCGATCGCCGTGAATGAGGACGGTTTTCGTGAGGTTTTGGGCGCCGCAGAGGGCATGAAAGAGGACAAGGCCAGCTGGGTCAGCTTCTTCCAATGGCTTCGTGGACGCGGCTTGGACGGCGTAAAGCTCATCGTCGGTGACAAGTGCATGGGGATGTTGGAGGCCGTGGGCGAGGTGTTCCCGGACGCCAAATACCAGCGCTGCACGGTGCATTTCTACCGCAATGTTTTCTCTGTTGTGCCCAAATCCAAGATCAAAATTGTGGCAAAAATGCTCAAGGCGATCCACGCCCAGGAGAGCAAAAAAGCGTCCCGCGAAAAGGCAAAGGCCGTGGTTGCCGAGCTGTGCGCCATGAAGCTGAAGGAGGCTGCCAAGAAGATCGAGGACGGCATTGAGGAGACGCTGACCTACTGCGATTTTCCCAGCGAGCATTGGACCCGCATCCGCACTAACAACGTGATCGAGCGGCTGAACCGTGAGATCCGCCGATGCACCCGTGTGGTGGGGACATTCTCCGATGGCAACTCCGCCCTGATACTGGTCTGCGCCAGGCTGCGCCATGTGGCGGGCACCCAGTGGGGCTGCAAAAAATACATGAACATGAAGCACCTGGAGGCGGCTCTGGACGACGCCTTCATTGCCGGCTGACTTCATTCAGCCGGAGCCTGCAAACAATTTTGCGCATAAATCTTGACGGCACCGAGGCAGGATCGCTCATTTCGATAGTGCTGCGGGATTTCTTATCCATCCAGTTCAGATCGGCTTTAGTGTACGGAACTTCCGGCTGAATCTCAAAAATGTCTGCACCGATAGCATCAGCCAAATTTTCAGCAACCTTTGCAGTAACGCCGCTGGCAGAGAAGTAAGCAACAAGTCGTTTGCTTATGACAAATGCACTCCCTTGATTGATTTTTATAATTTAAGTATAGCACGTTGAATAGGGAGCATCAAGCAAGTCTAAGTGGACGAACGTGCTAATATTGCAAATAAAATGAGCAGAAAAGAAAATTCACATTGACTTTTGTGCTCGTTTAGAATACAATATAAGCACGAAAGTGAGGTGACGCTTATAATGAACATGAACAATTTGGCTCGAACACATGAGATTTTAACACCGCAGCTTGCAACAAAAGTAGGCTTAACGAAATTTGAATTTTATAAATATGTAAAGGCCAATGAATACGAACAAGTCGGGCATGGCGTATACGCAGCAAAAGATACTTGGATTGACGAATTAGAAATACTGCACCGCCGCTGCCCGATGGGAGTATTTTCTCATGATGAAGCGTTTTACTATTATGGACTGACAGATCGGGAACCGCTTGTTCATACACTCACGATTTATAGTGGGTATAATGCTCACCGCTTGAAAGAGGATGGCTATAAGGTTTATACAGTAAAAAAAGAACTCCTTGATGTTGGCAAACGAACTGTAAAGAGTAATCAGGGAAATGAAATTCCCATGTACGATTTGGAACGGACAATTTGCGACTTGGTGCGGAGTAGAAGTTCCATAGAAGTGCAGGATTTCAATGCAGTATTAAAAACGTATGTCGGGAGAAAAGATAAAGACCTTAATAGACTGATGAAGTATGCAAAACTATTTCGAGTGGATAAGATCATCCGAAATTATATGGAGGTACTACTGTAAATGGGATTTACACCTGAACAGATAAAAGGGCGTATCAAGAGCGTTGCAAAACAGAACAATGCAGACGCAAGGACACTCATGCGAATCTATATGATGGAGCGTTTTCTGGAAAGGCTGACACAATCAGAATATCGGGATAACTTCATTATCAAAGGTGGAATACTGGTTACTGCAATGATTGGCGTTGCGCATCGTTCCACGATGGACATTGACACCAGCATGAAGAATCTAAATCTGTCTGCGGAGGATGCTCTGCGAGTTGTCAATCAGGTCAAAGATATTGACCTTGACGACGGTGTTTCTTTTGAGGTTAAAGACGTTTCCAATATTATGGATGAAATGGAGTATCCGGGAATCCGCGTTACCATGAACGCCAATGTGGGAAGATTGATTACGCCCTTGAAAATTGATATTTCCACGGGCGACGTGATTACCCCACGAGCAATCGAGTTTAATTATGACCTTTTACTTGAGGATCGTTCTATTAAGCTATGGTCTTATAATTTGGAAACTATACTAGCCGAGAAGTTGCAGACGGTTTTGGCGAGGGGTATCTTAAATACTCGAATGAGAGATTTTTACGATATACGGATGCTGGTTGATACATACGAAGATAAAGTCAATAAGGCTGTTTTGAAAGATGCTTTTGCGGCAACTTGCAAAAAGAGAGGAACGGATAATTTGCAGGAGCAGGCCGAGGAGATCGTCAAAATTATCGAAGCAGATGAACAGATTCAAGTGCTATGGAGAGCATATCAGAAGAAATACTCGTATGCAGCAGATATTGATTATGCCAGTGTAATAAGAGGTGTAAGAAAATTGATGGATTGGATTCGATAAGTAGCTACTGAAATAGCATTGAAAATAGAATAGTGAGTAAAGCCCTATAAGGCTCAGGTCGGTTCAGAACTGACTGAAAGCCTTGTAGGGCTTATTTTTTTTTTGCGATTTTTTCTAAAAATTTTTCGCCCCTATCTTGACATCAGGGGGATGTGTAGGAGATGGAGACGCACGCAATCAAAGCTGACATCTATTTTTTATTAAAGATGAAATATATTTTTACTGCTGCGTATCTTATAAAATATTACAGTAGGGAGAATGAGTGATTTTCATCTGTAGATTGACAGTGCACTGTATTTACAAATGTTTCTTTTGACTGCGTAATATTAATGAGAAAAATTTCTTTAGGAGAACACTTTAAATTCCCATGATTGTTTGATTGCTGAAGATATGCATTGAAAGCCTTGAATTTGCAGCTAAATAGTTTAGTTTTCTCAAATGTTGTACGGTTAATAGTATAAATTGTTATATCACTTTCGTTTATAACGATACTGTCACTGTTGACAGACGGATGCCATTGGAAATTTGCGGTGTCATCGTATTGAGCTGGATCGAATACAAAGGCCTCTGAATTATGAAAACCAGCGGGACGATTAGTTCTATTAAAATGTAGGGACAAGCATTGCTGAGGAGAAATACCAGAACATTCGAATTTTACAGTGACCCGATTACACATAGAATGAATGTTAACATACGAACATTGACAGGGAATATCATTACCGGAGACATCTTTGCAAGATACGGCGTAAGTTGTATTATTGCCTTTTGCGAGAATTGACCAAATCTGATAGAAGTCAAAATGAAAAATTGGATGAGAGGTTCGATTCATAGAATTTATAGTGTAACTAATCTTCTGCTCAGAAATTGGCATACGGTTTCCGTCAAATTCTGTATGCGCGGGGTCACCTGAAAATGAGTAGTCCGTTGAAATAGAACTTACAGAGAGATCGTTAAAAAGCTTTCGCTCCTCATGGCGTGTAAGAATCAGATATGTAATTGTACTTATTAAAGGTGTTTTTTTGATTTTGTAACTTCCATCAGGTGATATAACATAATTGTCAATATATAGGTGATCTAATTTCACAGAGTCCTTCTTATATAGGTAGAACGAAATACTAACAATTATAAGAAGAAAAAATAGCAATAGGCAGGAAAGACCTAACACAATGTCGTTTCGTGAAAAGGCAGCGAAGATACTCATGCAAGCACTGAAAACAGTAAGAACGTCCATGATGAGGTTGTGAAATCCGTATAGACGTAAAGATTTCTTTATCCGCTTGCATAAAAGGCTCGCTTTTGACATATAGACCACCTTATAATTTTCGACTTTGCTTATCTTACTGGTTGACATCGCTTCGTGATGATTTTGAAAACGCAGGAAGGAATAAAGAATAACTACTTATTATCTGGTATTTATATGGATTATTTCACATAGAGGAGAGACCGCGGTATGTATCTTCAAGTGCCTAAAGATACAATTGTATTTATTTCCGGCGTTCCAGGATCTGGGAAAACAACTGTTGCATATGAACTTTTCAAGAACTATTGTGATTTTCGAATTGTCGAGGAAACAGATATTATACGAGAGATTCTACGTGGATATAGAAAACATTTGGCTTTAATGGGAATATCCATTCCTGATGAAATTACACCGCATAATGTTTTCTTAGACTACGCTACAGCTTCACGGCAATGTGAGGTGATGATGAATTCTATTATTGCTATTGTACATCGCCAGCAAAGGAAAGAAATCCCAACAATTATTAATGGAGTCCATATTATTCCCGAAATTTTGTACGACAATATGCTGTTTTCATCGCATATTGCTTATGTTAATCTGTTTATAGAATCTGAAGACTTATTATGGACTCGGTTACGCAATAGGGATCCGCAAAAATATAAAAAAGAAGGGGTTCCCTTTTTATATCGAATGAATCTTGATTTACACAAGCAGACAAGTCTGCTGGCGAAAGCCCATCCCAATGTGCTTTCGCTGAACAATAGTAGACTTTCATCCGAGGAAACGCTCTTTGAAGTAGCAAAATTCCTTCGCACACTATTTTAAAACAAATTAGTAGATGCATCCCAAATAGCGCAAAACTTTTGAATACACTCTTTTCCTCGATCAGAGGATGCACTAAAAACCTCGAACTTTGAATCCGTCATAAATTGTGGATAACCATTTTTGTCAAAATGAGGTTTAGAATAAATAATACAGTTATCCAAACGAATAATAACTTCCTCTCTTCTGTTTTCATACATACGAAAACAATTTTTGATTACTTGGTTATCACCAATTTGGTTTTCTGCTCGCCGGATAGTTACTTTAAGTTCTTCTAAAAAGATATCCTGTTGCGAATGCGCATGCTTTACCTCCGCAGAATTGGGATTGAGAAAGAGACAACGAAAATCTATTCCAGACATATTACTATTTGTGGATTTTTCCTCTAGATAATCAAATAGCTCCCTAAAATTTCCTCCAAAAAGTTTCATATTTTTCCTGCCATATATCCATAAATATTTTCCCGTATATAAAAATGAATGGACAATGGTTTTCCACAAATCGTATGTTTCAAATCCATTTAAAAAGTATGCAGTCTTATCTCTATATATTGGGCTTTCAATATGAAAGGAATCATTTTCGATGAGAGCATCTACAAAATCCTCACATTGAACATCTACTTGTCGATATTTTTCTTTAACTGTTTCAATTCTCCTTGTAAAGTCCAAGAAAACTGCTTTTGTATACTTAGTATCGGTTATTCCAAGGCTGTTAATGATATCGGAATAAAATTCGTCTGAATTTGCACTTATTTCTCTCGCAATATTCATAGGGTTATCAATCCACGAATGCCAATTGGGATCATTATCAAAAAGAATCGGGATGACTGTTTTGTTAAGGCCGCATGCAAATCCAGCTTCATAAAGAAGCCAGGGGGATTTCTTATTTTCCTTTGTGAAGCAAAGAAGGAGCTTATCGCAATGTACAATTTGGTTAATAATCTTCTCCTGTACATGTTCACCTGCAGCGATACTGTCCTCCGATAAAAAGACATTTATGTCAGGAGCCATTTTTTCCAATAGGCTTTTGAGCTCAAAGGCTAAATCTCTGCTTTTGGCCTTTGACCAGCTTATAAATATTTTTGTCATACTTTATCATCCTTTCAAGTGTGTTTTCTTATTTTATTGAATCCCTATAATAAAGGATAATAAGTAGTTATCCTTTATTGTTTAACAGCAGTAAAATGTAGGAACAACACATCCCTACGTAAAAGTATGTATGATGGTGATTTGAAAAATAGGCAGTAATACAAAAGCTACAACAAAGGGTGGGGGAGCGTAAGCTAAAGTGACATGGACAAAGAACGAACCGAAAAAGCCGGATACTTATTTATAATTCTATTATACACTTGATTGCAATAAAATCTCAATAGGGAAATTAAAATTCGATTTTTAGGGTATTTCTCGGATGCATAGTTGTCAATATGCGTTTTTGCTGCTCAAAGCTGGCATGAACATATCGTTCGGTTGTTTTGACAGAGCTATGACCCAAGATTTCTTTTACTTCGTAAATATTTCCGCACTGTTCCCAAAGATAAGTTGCGAACGAGTGCCGGAACATATGAGGAGTATAATGGGCTGCATCCGTGGGGGTATAACGGCAAATAATTCGCCGGACGGATTGTTCTGATAGGCGATGCTTATCTCGATTCAAAAAGAAATAAGGATCGGGAGAGTCAATTGTGGTGCGCAGAGCGGAGTATGAAGCCAATGCACTTATTACTGGAGGCGAGGAAATATAAATGCAGCGCTCTTTACTGCCCTTGCCTTTGATTAGGACGACTTGATTCTGCAAATTCAAATTTTCACAAGTAATAGAACAAAGTTCTGAAACCCGGACACCGGTGGCAAACAGCAATTCCAAGACGGCAACATCCCTCATTGAGACGAAGTAATGATTATTCGATTGTGACTCGCGCAAGTCAGAATATGCCGCAGAGAAAATACGACTAAGGGTATAATTATCAATAGTACGAGGTAAAAGCCGTTCTTGTCGCAAATGAACTTGCAGCTTTTCAAAGGGACTGTGCTCAAGATATTCCTTATATATAAGGTATTGGTAAAACGATTTTATGGCAGCTATTTTTCGCTTCACAGTAGATGTTTTATACGTCTTTGCCAAATGCTCAATGTATAACTCTATGTGTGTGCTTGATACGCAGGCATCATAGGGAAAAAACCAAGAAAAGAACTGCATCAAATCAATACGATATGCTTTCAAGGTCTTATTGTTTAGATTTTTTTGATATTTGCAGTAACAGATGTAAGACTCAAGGTGACTTCTTTCAAGCATTATAAATTCCTCATTTCTATATTGATGTGAAATAATTATACAATATTATATAGATAAGCGGAAAATATAAGGCGGTGAAAATAGTGAGATTATATTTGGTGTAATTGGTCTTTTGTGTTTTTATTTGACAAGCTATAAAATCAAAAGGAAAACACTACACAAAAGAGAAAAATTGAATTCAAGGAAATAGCAATTATAATGTATACTAAAACCCATCAATTGTACGTTCGACTAGCATGGGAACAAAAATGGACATCACAACCAACCATACGGCCGCAATAGCTTGAATAAGATTGTCGGGCAACCCAATAAGGATGTCCGGAAACCATACAAAAGCAGGTGCAACAAGACATCGTAACAAATAACCGACAAATTCGCCAATGCTGAACACACCTAAATAATCAATTGGCTTATACGGGTCCCGTTTACGCCGTGTGTAGCCATCGACATACATACGTTGTTCAATATACCAGCCGATTCCAAAAATCGTTACGGCTGCCAGATACAGCTTATCCATCATTCGTCCTCATCATTAATTCGGATGGAATCAAATCGAATCCATATAATAGTCGTACATTCTTGCCGGTTCTCTGACGTGGTAGCTGTAGCGGAGCTGTAATGTTAGAGCGGCATCGATTTCACTTGTTAATATAGCTTCCCCAAAATCACATAACGACCAAAGCGCGCACTCGGCAACGCCTTCGATAAGACCACCTGTTACAAAACCGAGCAACAAGGCACCAGCCATTGCAAAAGAACTCTGAAGTGCTGCCGCTTTAATGTCGGAATCAATACCACGAAGAATATCTTCATCCTCAAAAAAATCAGTGTATAAATCGCTTAAGCGTGTCTCTGGAGACTCGGCAGTTTTTTTGAAGATTTCTTGTGTAACAGTATAAATTCCACCCCAACTATCAAAGGCATCATAGGAGGAATAACTTGCGGCGACACCAAATAGGGTGTCGTTTACTTTATCCGATGTTTTTCGCAATTTGTCAATGTCGTTGACATCACCATTTAAGCTGCAGATACTCCGAAAGCCTTCGTAAAGAAAGTTCGCTTTACTATTTACTTGGTGCAAACCAAGGTAAGTATCATACGCGTTGCGATCATCATCGGTAATCCACTTGCAATAATATTTTGGAGCCTCTGACCGGCTGGCACCATCGGTAAGGAAAGAAAGCGATGTATCCGTGTAATAAGTATCAATATCGATATAATGGGATACGAACATGTAAGTACTTTCGTCAGCAAGATTGTGACCACGGCCTTTATTCATGCTCCATTCAGCACAGTTAATTGCATACGCGATAGCTTGTGCCTTTCCAGAAGATTCTCCAGATTTTAACACGGTTGGGCTAGGCAATGTTTCCAGATAAGTGTCTACAACGGATCTTGCATCGGAAATCCATTCATTTGAGTAATCAGAGGCAGTATAGTTTGCAGGATTAAAATCAACATTATTTCCAATTATAGAATTAACTTCTCTAAGCAATTCACCGGTATATAAACCAGATTGAATATAATCGCTTGTGGCGGCAGTGGCCAACGGCTGAATATCTTCAGCACACGGTGCCATGCACACTACAGAAAACATTGCGGTGGCACCAACAAAAGATAGACCTCTTACAACAAAATTGTGCATAACAAGCTCCCTTACAAATAAATAGGTGAACTGCGTGAAATGAATCACACAAAAATACATTTATGTATCTTGATTCTCTGTTTGGCTCAAACAGAAAGCGCATACCCCCGTCCCATTACGGTTTTCAAATCATCCGGGCCTAAATCCAGTTTCTTCCGCAGCTTTGCGATATGCACATCAACCGTTCGCGTCTGAATTGGCACTGTGATATTCCATGCAGATGCCAGAAGAAAGTTTCGGGAGCAGATGCACCCGGAGTGGTCGAGCAGCGTAATGAATAGTTGATATTCTGTGGTCGTCAGGTGAATGCGGCAGCCTTGCCTTTGAACGGAGAAATCGCTTTCATCGATGGACAGATTTTTATAGTACTTCATCTGGAACACCTATCATGTCATAGTCGTCAATAAGAGCCTGACCAATAGCCCATGCGAGGAAGAATGCTGCGCATACCAGAAAAATCGGAATCCACATTGCATTATAACTTTCACCATCAGCGGTATATCCTTGGTTTTGCCAGAGGGCCGCAGCATGGAATAGTGGATAGAATCCCAGCCACTCAATCCCGTTTTTCATCCCAGAGAGGCTAAGCAACGCAGGCAGACAATACGAAACAGCGCTGATAAACAGTGCAGGAAGCAGATTTCCCAATTTCTGTCCCAGCCATAGGGTGATTCGGCTCATGCACAGGCAGGCAGCAAAGCGGCAGATCAGCCAAAAGAGCAGTAAATCCGATAAAGTTATAAACTTCGGGACAGCCTGCAAGTCGGAAATACTCATTGCCGGTCCCAGCAAAGAGGGAAGGCCATAGTCGCGCAGAACCTGCCATAGATGAGGCAAAACCGTCCCGAAAGCTATTACTGCCGCAACCGCGGTGCTTTGCCACAGCTTTGCTTTCACAGTGTATTTCCGGCCCAAAGGGGTGGATGCCAGAATTTCATCCATGCCACCCTTGCGCTCCATTGAAAATAGACCGCTGAAGCATAGGGCGCACAGCAATCCGGCTAAAAGTGTATCTTGCACATCACTTGTGCCGGTAAAGCCGAACAGCTTCTTGTAGCCGGTCTCATAAACAAGCCACGCACCTGGATTCTCCTTGAGGTAGTAACTAATATTGGATTGAAGAACACGCTGATAGGCAGAATATTTTTGTTGCAAGGAATTGTAGGCCAGGAGTGCTTCGCTGCTCAATTCGCCATGGCTGACGCGTTTCTGTGCTTCCAACATGGGAGAAAACTCGTTACGTTGCTCTTTCAGCCAGTCGCGGCTTTCTTCGCTCCACGGCCCGGAAATATGCTTCATATAATAGGCGTAGTAGATTTCGTCCGCGTCTATGTAGCTTTCTGCCGTCACGCCCTGATAAATGCCGAATGCCAGAAATGCAGCCAAGAATACCGCAGCACCATTCATCAGTAACAGCTTTCTGCCCTCTTCGCAAGTGACAGAGGTTGCGTGAGTTTTGTGACGGAATGGAAGTGTCAGACTACGTTTGGCAGCTGGCAGCAGCTGTGCCTTTGAAAAAACCGTACAGAATGCCACGGACAAGACACTGCCTAAAGCGGCGGCAGTTACCCACTCTACCATTGGGAGACTGATGGGGCTGCCGAACCAGAACAGATTCCGATAATTCCCCAGCAATTCATTGGTTTGCAGCAGGCTTACCATATTGGCATACTTTATGACATTCAAATGGCTCGTGGCAGGAATCGCGGCACGGATACCGTACATCGCTAAAGGAAGCGCCAACGCGCCAATCCAGCCGGTCACAGCGCGTTTGGCGATAAGGGCGGCCAGCATGACCCACAGCCCCATCACAAACGCACCAGCCCATTTTGCAAGCAAAAACCGAAGTAGGTATTGCCCAACTGTAATCTGCATTGTGCAGCGCATCAATGCGGGAACACTTTGAATCGTGCGATTCATAGGCCCCAAACTGAACGACGCTGAGCAATATGCGAGGTTGCCCCCATACAGCACCATCAGAACGACCAATAAGCTGGCAGCAAATGCCGCCAGCTTTGCAATGGCCGTTTTCAGCCGCCCACCGGGAAGACTGCGAATCAAACTCAACAAGCCGCTGTCGCGCTCTTGGCGCACAAGAATCAACGCAAGCAAGAGCATAGATGCCAGCAGGATAAGGTCGGTGAACGCATAGCTGATGGCTGTGTACAGACCTTTCTGTGGGTAATAGTCTATGGGTGTCTCCGTTAGCCCGGCATAAACATGTGCGGTTAATTCGATGTTTTTCAAATCGTACCCGGTACGGTCGTTTTGAAAAATTGAGATGCCGGACAGCTGAGATGCCTTGGTCTGAACGCCATCCAGAAAGTCGCTGTAGGCCGCCACGGTGTCATATTCGCTTTGCAGCTGGCTGAACAGGCGGTACTCTGTGTTCAAGTTATCCGTAAATAGAGTATAGGTCTTATCTGTGTACTCTTGTTCATAGGCATCGAACATAGCGGCATTGTCCTGCCGATACTGAGTGAGCCCATAGCCGCCGTAAGCCAGTTCCCGATAATACTGCCCGATTTTTACAAGGCTTTCTATCTCAGTGTATTTATTGTGAAGATAGGCTCCCTTTTCTTCCATGTTTTTATCGGAAAGCTCGACACCTACTGCGCGATAAGCTGATGCAGGAGGCTGCTTGGCTGTGGGGCGAGTACCCATCCACAGCAGTAGGAGATTGGAGGCCGCCAGTATAGCCAACAGAGCCGGGAACACTCTGCCGCCCCAAACTTTGCGAAGTTCAGCAAAAAACAGGCTCATTTACCGTCTCCCTCACCAAACACGTTCAGGTACACATCTTCCAGCCCTTGGCCGGGAGCGTATTTTTCAATAAGCTCCGGCACGGGCGCAGCATCCACAATCTTGCCGGCGCGCAACAGGATAACTTTGGTTGCCACCGTTTCCACATCCGAAACGACATGTGTTGCCACAAGGATGATTCGATCCTTAGCCATATCTGCCAGCAGTTCGCGCAGACGGACGCGTTCTTTCGGGTCAAGACCTGCCGTTGGTTCGTCTAAAATCAACAGTTTCGGATCTCCAAGCAGAGCGGATGCCAACAGCAGGCGCTGCTTCATGCCGCCAGAATAAGCAGAAAGGCGCTTGTCCAACTCAGCAGTCAAATTTACGGCGGCTGCTACGCGATCTACCTCGGCCGCAACAGCTTTTCGAGGAATTTCTTTTAAGGCAGCCATGTAGGCAAGAAAACGCCGCCCGGTATAACTGTCATACAGCCCCTGCTGCTGTGGCATATAGCCAAGAATGCGGCGGAAGGTGATACCCGATGCGGGCTTACCACACCAGAGGACTTCACCGGAGTCAGGAGCAAGAGTGCCTGTGATGATGTGAATTAAAGTAGACTTTCCTGCTCCATTTGGCCCAAGCAATCCGTAAAGTCCTGGCGTTAGTGTAATTGACACCCCTGACAGAGCTTTTTTCACTTGTGGCTGTGCATTTTTTCTGAGTGTAAACAGAGAAATTTGCGAAATATATGTTTTGTGAATTGAATCAAGTGTAAAGGTATGCCTCATAATTACAATCCAAATTTACCTATGAAATTTTAACAATAGGTAGAATTATTCGAATGCGTCTTTAACCATTGAATAGCCGTTTTGATTTGAATTTATATAATCCTGCTTTGTGATGAAGGCGTATATGTTAGCAACATAATCGAAGTTGGAAACTGTACCGTCTTCAGAAACAGAGGTAGGAGTATACGTTTTATAATCTGTGGCAACATAACAAGCGTCACCAATGGTTGTCAACACATATACCGGACGATTATTGTATGGGGTTTGCAATGTGAATTCTGTACAATTACGTGTGCCAAAATCCAGAATGTAAGAGCACACACCATACGATCCATCGGTCGGTATATCAGATGCCGTCGTTTGTGCTTCGGTAATCATTAGATTCCCATCAAATAGATACCGCATACTTGGAGCACCGAAGCCTTCTTTTACCGTAAAAGAAGCACTCGCTTGCTCTTCATCTGATAAACGGATTCTTTGAACAGAGCTCGCCTGCTCATCGAGGACAAAGAGGTATCCGTCTTGAATCATCGAATTCCCGCTCACGCTACTGTCAACAAAAAACGGATCTGATATTGTTTTGCTTTGTGGATTATACATGCAATAACTGATTCCGTCGGAAGAAACATGGTTGAAACACAGCTCATTGTTTGCCCCATCGCACAAAGAATAGTGGTCGCTATCGGATCCCAAGTCCATCACTTTTTCAGAAGTTCCATTCTCGAAGCTCACATACCACAGCTGATATGTGACGTTCCCGCTATCATTAATCTCGTAAAGATCAAAATAGAGATCATTCCCAGAGGTGCAAAAGCCGCCTTGCATATATTGATTGGATGCGAGTTCAAATACGGTTCGACGATTGGAACCATCCATATTCATCAGCATCCCATGTGGGTTACTGGAGTCGGTGGCTTCAGTAAAGACGACCAAAAGCTGATCGCCAACACGCAAAAGCATAGGCGGAAACATCGCTGAAGGTGTAGCTATGTAACTGGGGCAGCTTTCATCTGCATGTGTACAATTGGGGTTCGCGCATAAGAAAATGCGTTCCTTTGTATTGGCATCAGTATAAAATATGTTTGCAGAGTCCGGAAACACTGTTTGCAGTTCATAGATTCCGGAGTCAGTGGTAACATATAAACCGTCCCCTGCAGATGTAAAAACATTGTTGGAAGCGGGAACTTCTGTAGAGTCAGTAGTAGGGGTCACTGTGGCAGTAGCGGCTGACGAGGATGCAATTTCAGTGTTGGCCGCGCTGCATCCACTAAGGCAAGCAATAGCCAAACTTAAAGACAACAACTTATAAATGAATTTCATGTTTCCTTAAAACCTTTCTTTACAAAAGTTGCTAAATGCAAACAAACCAGCGCAAGTGTAACACTGTGCTTTGAGACGATGCCTTTGACAGGTCATTAGTGTTTCACTTGCGCTGGTCTAATGGCAATTAAATCCCGTATGAACTTCCTTTTGAATGTCTATCATAGGGAAATCTGAAATTGTGCCGGAAGGTTAGTGGGCGCGCACCCAAACAGAAATGCCGCTGCCACCGAAATAAACGGTACTCCAGTCGCCAACGGGCTCACGGGCGGTTAAGAGTTCACGAGAAGTGTACAAACGAATCACAGATTCATCATTGTCATATAGGCGTGAATCGTTATAACCTGTAGCAATCGGCCAAATAATCGCGCGACCGCCGTTAGTAGAACGGTTTACAGCATAATTGACATTCGCGCTAACAAGCATATAGTATCCGGGGGTAACCACTACGGGTTCCGATTTTGAAATCCTGATCTGTTCCCATCGTCTTAGTTTTCATCAGGTTCAATGCACGCCCCTGGTAAGCAGACCCTGTCGAGCCGTTGATGTTCAGCAAATGGTCGAATTGTGCGTTGGGACGATAAGCGGCAGCAAAAGTGGGGAGTGCCATAGCCACCATCATTGCAAGGGCCAGCAGGAACATGGGGATGCGTTTCTTCATCGTTGACATTTGATAAGCCAATCTAATGGATTTAATAGAGTTGATGTTCGGACGATATTTCAGCATCTGCGCGCCGATGCCTAATACGGAGTAGGAAACGATTGTAACTTGTGCGTTATCTTGGCATCAAAATAGCACAGTTTTCTACAAAAGTCCACTAAACCTGCGTATACGCAAAAAAATGTGCATGAATGCAAAAATCCCCTTGTGCGAGTTGTCCTGCACAGAGGATTAAAGGCCATTGTCAGCGATCAGAATAAAGTGACTCTCCTAATGAACGACTTGTTCCACAGCTTTTTTGCATAGAAAGCGTATACCCTCGTCCCATTACGGTCTTCAAATCATCCGGGCCTAAATCCAACTTCTCCCGCAGTTTTGCGATATGCACATCGACCGTCCTCGTCTGGATCGGCACTGTGATATGCCATGCAGATGCTAGTAGAAAGTTTCGGGAGCAGATGTACCCGGAATGGTCAAGCAGCGTAAGGAATAGTTGGTATTCTATGGCTGTCAGATGAATGCAGCGGCCTTGCTTTTGAACGGAGAAATCACTTTCATTGATGGACAGATTTTTATAATACTTCATCCGGAACACCTATCGTTAATAGAATAACTTGGTGGCCAAGAAATTTCGGGAGCAACAAGGATAAATAGTTTGGCCTCTGCAGACGATGGGAAAGCGATTGTAACTGATTCTGGCCATGTGGGAGTGCCTAAATAGCAAGGTATGCCATTGATCGTGAATGATTCGACAGCCTCGCCAAAGATTTCTCCATAATACAAATATAGTGGTTGGGTTGTTCGATAATCATCAGCAGATGGAAAGAGCGTCATTGTAAGGTATACCGGTAACTGTTCATCGCGCCCAGCATCTGGATTAGGCCACGGTTTGTGTGGACCTTCCGATTTTACAATTGTGTACCAAACCAAATTAGATATGGAGGTCCTCTTTAGGATATGGCAAAATATATTACCAACCTTATCACAGGTGAATGCAATTACATATTGGTGATAGTTATACTGGTAGATAATGTCACCTTGCGATATGTTCGACAATGCGCGATCAGGTGTGCAATGCATCTCATATGCCACAAACATGCGATAGGCGATACAGATAGCTACCAGTATGAATAAGAATATAATTGCATTCTTCACAATCTTTTTTGTTATGCGCATGAAAATTGATAACGTCTTTTAGTTAGTAGGGAATGCCATACAGCCGAACGGAAAGCGGCCATTGATTGGCAACATTACTAATCGAAATTCCTGCACCACTAGCGGATATACTGCCGGTAACATTATAACTTTGATATGTATGGATATAGGTGAAATACAACTCAGTAGTGTTTCCGTTTCCAGTTAAACTGCTTTTTGACATATTGAGATTAAAAAAGACATTTTTGATATATTTAAAAGCCTCTTTCTCAGTGAAATACCAAGCAATCGCTTCGTTAGAGGTCCCACCAGCAAGAGTTACCGTTGCAGAAGAATTGTCACCATATTCACCTCGAGCGGTAGTCTCACCGGTGCTAATATTTCCACCCCAATGAAAACCAGCTACATCTGCACCACTGGAAGGACAGGCTGACGGATCTGATCCAGTGCCACTCCAATTGCCCATTGCGGAAAAAAATGCCGTTAGGGAATTGCCAGATGTAGAATAGGAACCATCCATGCGAATCGTCAACTTACCTCTAGTGTTGGACACTTCTCTTGTTAGGGATGGAGCACCTTCGTCAAAGTTTTCTTTCCCGATGGCATTAACTTCATCTTCAGATAGTAAGCGACTGTCAGTAATAAACAAATTACCCTGAGAGTCATACTTGTAATGCTCTTCATAATAAACGGTTACAGAGGCACCGCTCAAATGAGTCGTTCCGTCTCGAGCCATAAGTGTGGTGCCGTTTTCAATTTCAATGTAAGCCTGCGGGAAAGCTTCAGATTCCGCACTTATCTGCATCGGAGTATATGATTGGGTGTCGTCCGCAAATGTAGGCAACGCTACGGCTGTTACCATTGCAAGGGAGAGCAGGATCGCAGAAATACGTTTTCTCAGTATTGACATTTAATAAGCCTCCAATCTAATGGATTTAATAGAGTTGATGTTCGGACGATATTTCAGCATCTGCGTGCCGATGCCTAATACGGAGTAGGAAACGGTTGTAACTTGTGCGTTATCTTGGCATCAAAATAGCACAGTTTTCTACAAAAGTCCACTAAACCTGCGTATACGCAAAAAAATGTGCATGAATGCAAAAATCCTCTGTGCGAGTTGTTCTGCACAGAGGATTAAAAAGCAATATTGGTTATGAGAGAATTGATGTGTTCACAGATGGTTCAGCTATATCAGGCCAGTCTGCGCTAAAAATAAATCGTCCGTCATCATAAGTGAAAAGGTACTCGGCATGATACTTTTCTAAAATGTCTTTAACGTTTCCAATGCCGAAGCCATGAAGCAAAGGGTCTTGTTTGGTTGTAGGAATGTGGCCATCGTTGATCTGAACGATATTACTGGGATTGATAATTAAAATAGAAAGCATATTCTCGCTGTAAAGGATCTGAATACTGACCCAGCGGTTTGGATCGGACAAGCCTGCACAAGCTTCCATGGCATTATCAATCAAATTGCCCAGCACAATAGTCACATCTACACGAGGAAGCCTCAGCGCGGAAAGATCATTGACACGAAACCGCATATCAATGCCTTGCTTCTTCCCAATATATCCCTTTTGGTTTAGAACCGCATCAATAGCAGCATTATGGCTGTTGACAAGCAAAATTCGCTCACTTTGACGTACATTCAACTCGGAAAGGAATTTCTTGGCATCGTCAACGCGTTCACTTTCCAACAATTCAGATAAAGTCGAAAGGTTGGCTCGGAAGTCGTGCGTCATTTTTCTTTGCCCTGCATACGCCTGACTCAAAGCCTGAATGTTTTCGTCCTGAACGTGGGCGCGTTCATTGGCAGCAATCAGCTTCTCGCGATTCTCCGCGTTTTCTTCAAGATAGTCCAATAAAATCAATGCAGCAATATCAACAAGATCGAGAATCAACAGACAAATCTGCCATACACGTTGTTCTTCCGGGTAGGTATATACCTGCCTGAGCACAAGCAGTGTGCAAACAGGGAAAGCAGCGGATAAGGGGACCCAAGCACTTGGTTGTGTTCTTGCATGTAGCGGTTTGTGGTACTTATTTATCAGAAATGCAAATGCTAAGATAAACGAACAACGGAGAAAAAAGAATATAGAATAGAGCGGAACATTCCATATATATTCTTCGTAGGTAAACCCACTAATATGTATACAGAGTTCATCAAACCAGTGACCATAAGAAAATAAAAGAGAATATACCGTTACAACGATAAACAACCGCCGATCCCAGCGACTTTGGTACAAAAAAGCACAAAACAGATATATTAAGGCGACTTCTTGCAGCATTTTGAATGTATATCCAAATTTTGTGCCAACGGATATAGACAAGAATGTAGCAATGGCCCACCACAAGAGAATACAAAGCCATTGACTTTTTCTGTTTTCATTACGAGGGAAGAAAGCGTTAAATACAAGGACTTCGACTGCCAGCGCAACCACATTGCCTATAAAGCTGAGAATATTTCCCCAAATTACTACCATAGTTGCTGCGCCTGCCATCTTACAAATTTTTGCTTATTGTCGCGATAACTACGAGCCCCCACAGGAAGCGTTTGACCGACTGTCAGAACTGCACTTGTGCTTTGAAAAGACTGTAGATACGCCATATTTACAAGATAACTCTTGTGGATACGTAAAAATCCATGAGGGACAAGCAGATCCTCAAGCTGCGTCATGGTTAATCTGGTAATTAGCTGCTCACGGCATCCGCCTACCAAATGGAGATACTGTTCACGTCCCTGACTTTCTATCCATGCAAGAGATTGAACTGGGATAGGAACACTCTCACCCTCACAGAGAATTTCTACTTTTCTCTGACGGGTGCGGCACATTGCCAGTGCATCTTCAAAATATGTAGGCAGCTTCTTTTCCAACTCGGATTTGGCAAGATAGCGAAAGGCATCCACTTCATACCCTTCAGGGGCATATTCGCTGAAATTTGTCACGAAAATCAATACAGCTTCCGGATTCATCTTGCGCATCTTTCTTGCAAGATCAATCCCGCTTTCTTTACCGAGGTCGATATCGAGAAATAGAATGTCATATTGCGCGATAGTGTCAGCACTCATTTCAGCAATATCAGTTAAGCAGCTCAATTTCATGGATTTGCTGGAATAGGCCGGCAATGATAGGATCCTTTTGAACATTGACTGTGCGAATGTTTGATCATCATCACAAATAAGAATCTTGACCATACTCTCTCCTATATAGGCTCGGCTGCCAATCTTTTGTTTGGGGTATGTTTTCAAAATAACGAATCCTCCGGGTTTTGTCAATAGATTTCTTTTTATATACCACGTTTGTGGAATTTAATCAAGCGGATTCCATAATTAAAACGGTGCCGAATTGTAAAATATTTATATTGTGCAAGGAGGGTAAAACGCTTATGTTGTATGATTTTGGGCCACGCCTGTTAAAACTGCGAAAAGACAAAATCTTACGCAGCAGATGGTGGTTGAACGTGCAAAAGGGTTTGATCCGAACCTGCGACTTTCAGATTCAGTGCTGGGGAAATACGAAAGTGATCTTGCCGTTCCGCGACTGACGGAGGCAGCTGCACTGGCAGACGTTCTAAATGTTTCGTTGGATTATTTGACAAGCGGTGAGAAATGTAATGTCCTATCGCTTAAGGAATTAAGCCCAGAGCAGGTGCAATTGCTTATGGACTTGACAGCGCACATTCGAACCAAGAAAAGAAGATCTCAAGGACACAAAAATGTTCCGAAACCAACAACCGAGGAAACGGAATTGATAACTCGGCTCATTGCTGAGATTTTGTACTGAGTGCTTCTCCATCTTTCAAATTTTGCGTTTATGTCATATTTTTTGCGTTTGTGACATTTTTGTGGCGGGAATCATTTTCTGCTGATAAAATGAGCAGCGTAAGGAGTTGACATAAATGGAAGCATTGGCGGCAAGGATAGCGGCTTTTTGTTTACAAAAGCACTATATCAAACCAGATCAGATTGCTTGGCTGCAATATGGTTTGATGCGCCGCCTAATGGGAATGGTTACATTTCTTCTTCTGCTTCCAGTAGGTGCATTTTTTGACGGATGGGGAAGCACTTTCCTTTTTCTGCTGGTCTTCCGCTTCATTCGTATGCGGACAGGTGGATACCATGCTAAAACGCCGGAGGGATGCCTTTTAGGGTCAACATTTACAATGATCGTATCACTAGAGCTTGCAAAGCGATTGCATCCCGTATCAAATCTGATTTGTCTTGCTGCTGCTTCTATTTTAATTTTAAGATTAGCACCAGCAAATAATGCTGCCCTTCATTTGAACGCGGAAGAACTTGTTGCAGTACGCAAAGAAGTGAAATTAAGATTAGCAATCGTTATGCTTTCGGCGTGCCTATTGCTATTTTTTAGGGAACCGATAGCATATCGAGTAACTTCTGCGATTTTGGCTGTTGCGGTCACACTATTGATTTCTAAGCTCGGCCTTGGAATGCAATAATGCATTCTATTGATAAAAATTTTAAGTATAAGGACGAAAGGGGTAATAGTTATGGTATCAAAAGAAACCTTTACACAGCATCTTGCCCATGAAATGGCACAGGCAGTTGTTCATCGTGAACGCTACGGATGGCCGCCGGATTCGCCGTGGGGCCTGTTTCAGCCTACTCGCCCAGAAGAAACTGAAAAGATTGCTGTAAAAGAAGAACAGTAAAATGTTTGTATGATACACGTTTTGGATAACGTGTACACGATGCGCAGTCCACGTTTGTAATTGACGTGGACTGTTGCTGTATATGCGGTACATAGACAGATGAAAAGTTCAGCCATAAGGAGCTTTATATGGCGGCAATATTGTAGGCAATAGAATCACAATATTATAAACAGATAATTCTATTGTTAAATAGCAATGGCAATTGGGGTCGGCGTTTTTGCTGATCCCAATTGCTTTTCTAAGCTATTAAAAGGTGCCTAAGGGGATTTATGTGATTATTCCGGAAGTAGACGATTGATAAGTTCTTCGCAGTCGGTTGAGGTATAACCCCACAAAACAGAGCTCAGCACATTAATCGCTTCTTCCCGACGAAGATAGTAGTTGCGCATCGACATAGGCATTCCTTTTAATTCAAGAAAATGCAGAATCTCATAGTTGTTCGCATAATGATGAGGGGCAAGATATGTATAGTACAAAATCCAGTAATAGAGTTCCCCTTTTTCGTGCTTTTTTCGCATGAGATCAATCGCAGAATTTATAAGCTGTAGCATCCGTTTACTCCGCTCCAGTGAGTGCACATAAGATTCAAGATGTGTGTTTGAATTTGATGCTTCAAGACCATCCAGCACGGCCTCGGAAGCACAACCATACTCGGTGCGAAATTCCGCCTGAAGATTATAATCGGAAACTTCAATACTCCATGAAACGCTACGATAATTTTTTAAAAGAGTCCATGTATCGTGATAATAAGAGGGAAATGCGGATTTTTGATTGTGTGCAGACATAATAAATGCTCCTTATCTTTGTCATAGAAGAACTGCTTCACTCTATAAACAGAGATGCCGTGGCGATTTTGACGCATTTATAGCGCACTTAGAAAAAATATTTGTGAGGAAATTGCATGCAGAAGATGAACTTGTTCAAAAATCCCGATTATTTGAACACAAATATGCGGTCTGTGAAATATTAACGTTTTTAATATGAACTGCACGGTAGACAAACGCAGACGAACGGTCAGTTCAAACATAAAGGAATAAAAAGAAATAGCGAGGTGAAAGAAAATTAACGAAAAGATTCTCTGTAATATCATTAGACGGATACCAGATTGAAAAACGAACTAAAAAGCTATTTCTTGAAGTACAGTTATAGATGGTAGCCAATTTGTTAAGGGCAACTCTATCGAGCTTCGTACTTGCGAGAGTGTTGGATGATTAGTGCTGGCGATTCCAAGATAGGAACTGCTACATGGAATTGTCAGTATCATACGCAAATTTTGACAGTGCAGATCCTGTCTGAATGGAACTGTGCTGAAGAATTTACGTGTGCTATTTTCCAATATAATATTATTGATCCACTTTGCCGTTCTCCTCCGTTATTCCCATCGAAAAAATGATGGGAGTAATAGAATGGTAAAAAGGAACAGTGGAACATCCAAAGAGGATATATGTCAAAATCAGTTTACTCCTACAATATATTTGTGGGTAGCCCCACGGCATCCAGCCGTGTTGCTATCCAACTTGTTGCCTAAGCTGTAGAATAAGAACGTAGTGGCCGGACACCATTTTTCTTGGACTTACACGTCCGTTAAGCAGTCAGTCAGCCGCCGTTCTTATTCGCAGCATTCGATTTACGCAGGTAGTCCCACCGTAGCGGTGCGTTCGTGTTACTCAGGAGATTGAACAAGCAATAAGTAAAAGGCGGAAGCCATTGCAAATTCAAATTAGGAGGAAAACGAATGACCGTAGTTGGAATCGATGTTTCTAAGGGTAAGAGTATGATTAGCGCCTATTAGGAAAACACACTGTCAAAGGGGTTCGTAGCGGGGGTTAGCCCGCTACTGCGGTATCTTCCGTAGTGTTAATTTCAATGTACTCTGCAATCTTGTGGAGCTCGTCAGCAAATTTGAATTTCACGCTGATATTGCCGTTTTCATAGACCTTGATATAATCCACAAGTTCAACCAAGATTTCACGGTTGAGGGCTTCAATGTTCTGATACTTCATAAAGGCTACCAGTGCAGGATGTTCGTTATCTACACCATTTGCCAGTTCTGCGCGTTCAGCGTTCAGCCGGGTAAGCACTGCGGAAATATCAGAAGTCTGCCGTTCATAGTCGGCCTTCATATCCCGGTATTCCTGCTGGGTGATTTCACCGTCTTTCCAGTCCTGATAAAGAGACTGCTTGTAGCGTGTTATCTTTGTCAGTTCCCGCTCTTTTGCAGCTATCAGATCGTCCAGTCGGTAAGACTGGCTTTTTTTGATTGGAGCGGAATTGATCTGTGTGACGATTTCCGAGTAGGAAACAGCCAAATGCACCTGATGCTGTACGGCGAACAGAACAGCAGTCTCCAGCCGCTCATGCTTGATTGAGTGCATGGTGCAGGCTGTCCGGGAACGGTTCTTGTAGGTTGAGCAAGAATAATATACATTGTTGTTCTTGCCAACGCATCGGGTAATGGCCCGCCCGCAATTGGCACATTTCAGAAAGCCGCTGAATAAATGTACCTCACGGCCTTTCGGGGAAGTACGGGTATCACGCTGTAAGAGAGCCTGTACCTTGTCGAAAGTTTCATAGTCGATAATGGCCTCATGCGTTCCAGCCACTTCCACCCATTCCTCGCGGGGAACAGCTTCAATCTGGTGTACCTTGTAGCTTTTCACCCGGCTCCGGCCTTGGGCTAAATCCCCGGTGTAGGTCGGATTGGTAAGAATGGAGTGGATCATGCGGGCTCCCCACATAGGATCGTCATACCCTCTTGTCGAAACAGGCAAGCCCTTTTGTACCTTGTAAGCCGAGGGGCTCGGTACGCCGTGTTCGTTCAGGTACAACGCGATAGCACGTTTTGATGACCCTTGAATAAGCATTGTGAAAATGAGTTTGACATTTTCAGCAGCATCGGGATCAACAATCAGCCTGTGCTTGTCCTTTGGGTGCTTTACATATGTGCAAAATCGTTACCCGCTGCCAGCCGGTAGGCCGTTCCCAGCTTGAGGAACGCCCACAGGATGAACAGATAGGGAATGTTCGGAATGAGATATTTTCTGATCTTATCTGTCCTCATGGGCCACCTCCTTTGCACGTTCTTTCTGCTTCGGCTTTTCTTTGGAAAGCTGATCTGCCGCCTGTTGCAGTTGTTCCCGGATGGGAACACGGTTCGATTTTGCTTTGCTTAACACCTTCCGGGAATACTCAGAAAAGCAGGCGGTCATTGCGTCTGCCTGTCCAGCCTTGAAAAACAGCAGGTATTTGTCCGGCCCGGTTTTATAGAACGCATAGTCTACATTCCATTTCCGGGCCACGCGGTCAAAGGACTTGGCATCCCCGGATAGCTCAATGCTGTTGGTGGCTGTACCGTGGGCCATGAGCTTTCGCACACTTTGTTTTCCATGCGGTACTTGCCGCCCACGGTATGCCTTGCGGATCTTCCGGCCCACCATGCCCAGCACATACGCCAGTCCCCGCGCCGTCAGCTTGGTTGTTTTTACGGATATGGCTATCGTGCGCCGGGAAATATCTTCATCAATCAGTTACACCGCCTCCTTCCTTGGGACAATTTGTCTCGAAGTGCCATCACCGATCCCCACGGTCTTTTTTCTGCATTTGACGGTAGCCCTCCAAAGAAGAACCGTCTATGATTTCCTGATAAGCTGCCATTTGCTCCCGGATAGAGAGCTTCGGGAAAGAGAATACCTTATGCTCCTTGGGAATATCCTGCAAGCCGTGATACACTTCCACGAAATGATCGCTTTCTTTGACAACATAGCCGCCCGGGGCAAAATGGCCGTTTTCGTGGATGCAGGCATCCCGGCCATACGCCTCATAATCGAAATACGGTTTTACCTGATCCGGCACATCCAACATTTCCAGATCGTCCACATAAATACGCCCCAGCGTTTCCTCATCGGATACGCCGGGGTAAAAGCCGTAACAGTCCAGATTTTGTGTCAGATTGATGATGTCCCGCACCGAAGAACAGTGATCGCCGCTGTCGAGGACGGTCTCCAGTGTTTCCAGCTCCGATGAGGTAAGCTCGGAAAGCAGGCAGGCCAGATGATTAAGCTCGTCCAGATTTTCATACTCGCTCAAATGGTCATAGAGCCCCAGCACATCCCCATCGAAAGAAGTAATAAAAATTTCCTGATAGCGGACTCCATCCACGCCGATCCGTTTCAAGAGAGCCTCCACCTCCTGGGCGGTTGTGGGAAATTTCAGTGTTTCACCCACAAGCTGGCCCTCGCTGTACTTTCCGGCGTTGGTAACGTAGGCTTCAAACAGGGTTGCCATTAGCGGCGGCCCTGTCCCTTGACGGTCAGGATGCCCTCAAGGGTTGTTGCCGTAATTCCCAGCCGCTGGGCCACGGCAATATCATTTTTCATGGCTTCGGTCATACTGTGCCCGCAAACAACCAGCACGTGAGAACGGCGGAGCAAGTCACGGCTCATGTCGATGCCGCTTTTATGCTCCTCGGGAACAGCATCGTTGAGAAACAGGGGCAAGTACAGGGGCGGGCAAATAGGAGAAAAGCCTGCCTCATACACGGTGCGGCAATACTGCGCCGCCAGTTCTGCGTTTTCGCTATCGCCGCCGAGCCATGCAGCGGTGATATAAGCAAGGGGTCGTTTCATCGTTCATACCTCCGATATTTTAATAAGAAAGTTCAACCCAAACCCCACGCCCTTTCCCAGTCTTGGGAAAGGGGGCGGCTCTGGAGGATATACCCCCGCCGCTTGCCGGGGAAATAGCACAGCCGGGGCAGACCGTCAAGGGCGAGCCGCCGAAAACGGCGGTGCGCTGCCCCCTTGACGGCCCACTCCCGGCTGTACTAAAAAACAGGCGGCGACGGGGGATATATACCACCAGAGCCTCTGCGTGAGGGCGGGGCCCTCGGGACAAAGTGTCTCGAAGTTGTTACTTGTCAAGTTCCTGCTTTTTCGGGGCTTTTGCCAGCTCCGGCGGCTGTTTTTCTTTCCAGTCATCCAGCAGGGACATAATCTGTTCTTTCATTTTGGCGGGAGTGACCTCCTTGCCAAAATACTTTTCCAGTTCCGCAGTAGAAATAATCACGCCTCGATCCTCCTTTTTCTGTTCTGATAAGATACCGTCAATGACATCGCCGTTAAGCTTGCCTTCCTTATCCAGCTCTCGGAGCCGTTTAGCCTGGGCCAGCGAGGGCGAAGCCTGCTCCCCGTCAATGGAAACAGCAATAAGCCTCTGATTTTTCGGTTTGATGTAGGAAAGCTCCACGGCAGGCATGAAGCCCATCTTTTTATCGTCTACCTTATCCAGAAGCTCCGGCACAAGAGAGTTGAGCCGCAAGTAGCGCATTACCTTTTTATAGTTCATTTCATGCGCCTCGCCCACAATCTCAACCGAGCGTTTCCCGACATCGCCTTCCGCAACGCCTTTCAGCCGCCCGCCCTGATGCTTGATGTCCTCAACTTCGAGTTCCAGCAGCGCGGCCAATTCACTGGGGAGCATCCCGTCACGCTGTTTGTTGCTGTCCTTCATGGCCTGTACCGCTTCGTGGTCGGTCATTTCACGGACAATAAAGGGCATTTCCTCCAGCCCCGCCAGTTCACTGCCGTGTGTACGGCGATGGCCCGCTACAATTTCATAGCCATTTCCGTCTTTTTCCGGGCGGGCAAGACCGGGAACCATTACACCGTTTACGCGGATAGAAGCAACGATTTCCTGCATCTTTGCATCGTCCCTTACCTTAAAGGGATGCGGACGGAATGTGTGAAACGGATGAACCTCGGAAAGTTTCAGATAAACCAGCTTGCCTTCCTCAACCGGGCGGGGCGGTGTGGTCGGCTCGGGAGCCGTCTGTTCCGCAGCAGCAGTTTCCTTCGGTGCCGTATCCTGTGCAGGCTTAATGGGCTCCTTGGCATCCGGGGCCTTTCCGTTACTTCGGGACACTTTGTCTCGTTTGGACGGCTTGGGCTTGTCAGGGGCCGCCTTATCCGCCTTGGGTGGGCGGCCCTTGCGGGCCCCAGCCGATTTCTCCGCTTTCTGATTTTCAGTCGCGGCCTTTTCTACTTTCGGTGGACGACCACGGCGCGGCTTTTTCGGCTCCTCCGTATTGGCGGGCTGCGGTGTTTCTCCGGGGGCTGCTGCCTCCGGCGTTTCTGGAGTTTCCGCCTTTTCGACTTCGGCGCGGGCGTTCTGCCTCTTTTCCGCCATAAGCTCATTGATTTTGTCAAAGGACACAACCACATCGCCGGGCTCAGGTATGGTAGGCCCGGTATGTTCCTGCCGGGGCTCAGACGCTGCGGCCTGTTCAGGTGTGGTGATAGGCCCGGCGGCCTCCGGGGAAGTATTCTCCGCAGGGCCTGTGTTCAGTTTTTCATCGGCCATTTACGATCCTCCTCGTATTATAAAGTAGTAGTTATTAGAGTCCCTCTCCAAGGACAAAATGCTACAATAGACAAGGTGCTGTGGATTGGTTTAAACCTCCTACCGCAAGACGGTTTCGGAAAGGCTCCAACCACGGCTCTTTGTTTTTAGTGTT
>OJQR01000060.1_pt1 | contig 118065 bp, 131 predicted proteins | sample 1599011 | NCBI WGS metagenome assembly OJQR01 (sample SAMN03922456, study PRJEB24848) | human gut metagenome | isolation source: stool sample | host: Homo sapiens | place: Germany | collected 2009-11 | reverse complement strand
GTCCCTGCTGTGGTCTTCCCTGGAACTGTCCCTGCTGCGGCTGTCCCTGGAACTGTCCCTGCTGCGGCTGACTCTGGAACTGTCCCTGCTGCGGCTGTCCCTGGAACTGTCCCTGCTGCGGCTGTCCCTGGAACTGTCCCTGCTGCGGCTGACTCTGGAACTGTCCCTGCTGCGGCTGTCCCTGGAACTGTCCCTGCTGCGGCTGTCCCTGTACCGGTGCTGCCTGTTCTGCCGGCTGTTCCTGTACCGGTGTTTCCTGCTCTGCCGGCTGTTCCTGTACCGGTGTTTCCTGCTCTGCCGGCTGTTCCTGTACTGGTGCTGCCTGCTCTGCCGGCTGTTCCTGTACCGGTGCTGCCTGCTCTGCCGGCTGTTCCATCTCCCCTTTTAATTTCTGACCACAATTCGGGCAAAAATCTGCATCATCACCCACTTGTGTGCCACAATTTCCACAAAATCCCATTTTCATTTTCCTCCTTGGTTTTACCATAATATGTTACCTGCTTTTATACATTAACAAGTTAAACTATTTCAATTCTACACAATATTTTGTGGTTGGTCAATCAATTTTACCAAGAATTTACACTTTAAATCTTATAATTTTCTTGCACAGGCAAGTGCTAATGCTCCCGGTCCGATATGGCAGGATACATTTAAAGAAAGCGGATCCATCATAATGTCTGTAATCCCAAATTCTGCTTCCACTTCTTTGCGGAATTCCATCGCTGCACTTATATCTCCAGTGTATGCAATACAAAGCTGCATCTCATCCTGACACTCCTTAAAACGGGATGCATAGTCATCTTTTACTGCTTTTATCATAATGCTTTTTGCCTGCTTTACCGTTCTGGCTTTAGCAAAAGCATCCAGCTTTTCACCCTGAATCTGTAATACCGGTTTTAATTTCAACAATGTTCCCAGTGCTGCTGCTGCCGGTGTAATTCTTCCACCTTTTTTCAGATAGTAAAGGGTATCTACCATGATATAAATGCTGGACTGGAATTTTGCATCCTCTAAAATATCTTTAATCTCTTTTCCGCTCTTGCCACTCTCTGCCAGCCTGATTGCATCAAATACGGACTGTTTCTGTGTTACAGAAATTCTCTGATTGTTTACTACAAAAACCTTGCCCTCATACTCTTCATCTGAAGATAATGCTGTTGCTGTCTCACAGGAACTGCTCAATCCACTGGATAAAGGAATGTATACTATTTCATCATATTCTTTTAAAAGCTCATCCCAACGGTCTGTAAGGTCTCCTACTGCCGGCATGGATGTTGAAATCTCTGCTCCATCTGTCAGATGCTCATAAAATGTATCCTGTGTCAGATTGATATCCTCAAACAGTGTTTCACCATTTATAAAAAAAGGCATTGGTAATACGCTAATCCCTAACTGCTGCGCTTCTGCCTGACGAATTCCACTGGAACTGTCTGTAAGAATAACTACCTTTCCCATTTTTCTTCCTCCTTGCTGTTCAGACTTCATGTTACATAATGGAATAATTGTAACATATTTTGCAAATCAAAACAACTGCCCCAAAAAAACTAACATCAGGAAAAAAACTGCATAGTAAAACTCCTGACTGCATTATCCGCAGCCAGGAGCTCTCTATCCTTACTTTTCAGTAATATATTTTATTTTCTTATTACATCATTCCCATACCTGGGTTTCCTGCCGGCATTGCAGGAGCATCTTCTTTGATATTTGCTACAACAGATTCCGTTGTAAGTAATGTAGATGCTACAGATGTTGCATTCTGCAAAGCACTTCTTGTAACCTTAACCGGGTCAAGGATACCAGCTTCTACCATATCTACATATTCTTCTGTTGCTGCATTAAATCCGATACCAGGAGCGGACTCTTTTACTTTATTAATAATAACTGCACCTTCAAGACCTGCATTTGCGGAAATGTAATACAATGGAGCCTCCAATGCTTTTAAGATAACCTTTGCACCGGTCTTCTCATCACCTTCCAATGTCTCAGCAAGCTTTGCAACCTCTTTGGATGCATGGATGTATGCAGAACCGCCACCTGCGATGATTCCTTCTTCGACTGCTGCTCTTGTTGCATTCAAAGCATCTTCCATACGAAGTTTTGCTTCTTTCATTTCTGTCTCTGTTGCAGCACCAACACGGATAACTGCTACGCCGCCTGCCAGTTTTGCAAGTCTTTCCTGTAATTTTTCTTTATCAAATTCAGATGTTGTCTCTTCAAGCTGTGCACGAATCTGGCCGATTCTTGCCTGGATTTCTTCTTTATTTCCTTCACCATCAACGATAACGGTGTTCTCTTTCTTAACCTTAACAGATTTTGCACGGCCAAGCTGTGCCATAGTAGCATCTTTTAATTCCAGGCCAACTTCTTCTGAAATTACCTGACCACCGGTAAGGATAGCGATATCTTTTAACATTTCTTTTCTTCTGTCGCCATATCCTGGAGCTTTTACTGCTACGACGTTAAATGTTCCACGCAGTTTATTTACAATCAATGTAGTTAAAGCTTCACCCTCGATATCTTCAGCAATGATAAGAAGTCTGGAACCGGACTGAACAATCTGTTCTAACAGTGGAAGGATTTCCTGAATGTTGCTGATTTTCTTATCGGTAATTAAGATGTACGGCTCATCTAAAACTGCTTCCATCTTATCCATATCTGTGCACATATATGCGGAAATGTATCCACGGTCAAACTGCATACCTTCTACCAGATCAAGTTCTGTCTGCATGGTCTTGCTCTCTTCAATGGTAATAACACCATCATTGGAAACTTTTTCCATTGCGTCTGCTACCATGTTGCCAACGCTTTCATCACCTGCGGAAATAGATGCAACTTTTGCAATCTGGTCTTTTCCGGTTACTTTAGAAGACATTGCTGCGATTGTTTCAACTGCTTTTTCAGTTGCTTTCTTCATACCACGTCTTAAAACGATTGGGTTTGCACCAGCCTCTAAGTTCTTCATTCCTTCCTGAATCATTGCCTGTGCAAGAACAGTTGCTGTTGTAGTACCATCACCGGCGACGTCATTGGTCTTGGTTGCTACTTCTTTTACAAGCTGTGCGCCCATATTTTCGAATGCATCTTCCAATTCGATTTCTTTTGCAATGGTAACACCATCGTTTGTGATTAATGGAGCGCCATATGATTTATCCAGTACAACGTTTCTTCCTTTTGGTCCGATTGTTACTCTGACTGTATTTGCCAGTTTATCAACTCCAGCCTCTAATGCTGTTCTGGCTTCTGTTCCATATTTGATTTCCTTTGCCATAATTTCTTACCTCTTTCTTCTATTTTCCTATTTTATTATTTGTTTTATTTACCAATTATCAATTCGATTATTCTACTACTGCAAGAATATCATTCTGCTTTACGATGATATATTCTTCGCCATCCAGTTTTACTTCTGTTCCGGCATATTTAGAATAAATAACCTTCTGTCCTTCTTTTACCTGCATGGTAACTTCTTTGCCATCTACCACTCCGCCAGGACCAACTGCGATTACTTCTGCTTCCTGTGGTTTCTCCTGTGCAGCACTTGCTAAGATAATTCCGGATTTGGTTTTTTCCTCTGCTTTTAACTGTTTTAATACAACTCTGTCTGATAATGGTACTAATTTCATGATTCATTGCCTCCTTGATTCGGTCTCTTTGTTTTCTTTCTTTTTTATTAGCACTCATTCAAGCCGAGTGCTAACCGATAGTCATATAATAGTTTCTGCGTCTCTTTTTCGCAAGCCTGACCATTTTTTATTTTTCTCTTGTTTCCTTATATTTACTCTTAATATCTCGTTTTTTCTCTCGTTTTCTCACTTTCTGCAATTTGTAACGATTTAATACTTTTTTTAGATTTGTTTATGAAATCAGTCCAAAATGCTCCAATCCCTTATAAATGCCGTCTTCGTGCAATGGTGCTGTGATATAATCCGCTGCTTCTTTTGCTGCTTTGGTACCATTTCCCATGGCAATTCCATGCTGCACATGCTTTAACATTTCCACATCATTGATACTGTCTCCAAATGCATAGGTATCTTCTTTCTCAATACCAAGAAGCTCACAGGTTTTTTCGATGCCGGACGCTTTGGAAAATCCTTTTGGAACAAACTCTGCGCATGCCGCATCATGCACCAGCGGTGTGAAATTCTCTTCCAGATGGGAAAGTACCTTAAGATAAGCATCATCCGGTGTGGAACAGGAAAACTTACTGATTTCCATAATTGCTTCATTTCCCGTTACCGGCAGCAAATCCTCTCCCAATGTCTCTTTTAGTCTCAAGCCATAAGGGTCTTCTTCAAATTCTTCCAGATCCATATACAAATTCTGGCTTCCCTCATATACCGTAGGAATTCCATACTCTTTTAATATATGTATGGTATCCTCTATCAATTCCTGTTCTAATTTTTTATAAAAAAGTGTTTTTCCATCCATCTCTATCCAGGTACCGCAGCCTGCCACAATTCCGTCGAATCCCAGTGCCAGCAATCTTTCATCCTGAATAAATGCTCTGGTTCTTCCGCTGCAGAGAAATGCCAGCTGTCCATTTTCCCGCAGCTTCCGGATTGCTTCCTTTGTGCTCTCCGGTATCACAAAATGCTCGTCCCACAATGTTCCATCAATATCAAAAAATACTGCTTTCCTGCTCATTCTCTTTATGTCCTTTCGCTGTTTTCTTCTCGCTCTTTTTGTCACAAGGGTTATTTTATGCCCCAAAAGCAGAATGTGTCAACCACGAAAAAGCCGCCTGCCACAGTTCACCTTACGGCGTCACCATAGTCAGACGACTTTCTTCTATCATTATATTGTAATTTTCATTACTGTACGGAAAGATAAGAATATCCCATCAGACTTTCGTCTACTTCACGGGCTGCTTCTCTTCCTTCACGGATTGCCCATACAACCAGGGACTGTCCACGATGCATATCTCCTGCTGTAAAGACATTTTCCACGTTGGTCTTGTAATGACCGGCTTCTGTTGCCACATTGGTTCTGGCATTTAAGTCTACGCCGAACGCTTTGGCAATGTAATCTTCTGTTCCAAGGAAGCCTGCTGCAATCAGAACCAGATCACAATCTAACTTGCTTTCGGAGCCCGGTACTTCCACCATCTGCATCCGTCCGGTCTTTTCATCCTTTTTGCCCTCTAATTTTACGGTTTTTAATCCGCAGAGCTTACCGTTCTTGTCTTTTAAGAACTCTTTTACGGTTGTCTGGTAAATACGAGGGTCGGAACCGAACATGGCAATTGCTTCTTCCTGACCGTAGTCTGTCTTGCAGACTCTTGGCCACTCCGGCCATGGGTTGTTCTCTGCACGCTCATCCGGTGCTTTTGGCATCATTTCAAGCTGAATGACACTGGCTGCGCCGTGACGGATAGAAGTTCCGACACAGTCATTTCCGGTATCTCCACCACCGATGATAACTACTTTCTTTCCCTTGGCAGAAATATATTTGTTATCTTTAAGTTCGGAATCTAAAAGGCTCTTGGTAGTTGCCTTTAAGAAATCTACTGCAAAGTAAATGCCTTCTGCATCTCTGCCCGGAGCTTTGATGTCTCTTGGATTCTTTGCTCCACAGGCTAAGATGACACGGTCATATTCTTTTAAGAGTTTTGCCGGCTTGATATCTTTTCCAACATTGGCATTGGTAATAAACTCGACACCCTCCTCTTTCATTATATTAATCTTACGGTCAATAACCCATTTTTCCAGCTTCATATTCGGGATTCCATACATCAAAAGTCCACCGACACGGTCATCTCTTTCAAATACGGTAACGGAATGTCCTCTTTTATTCAACTGGTCTGCTGCTGCAAGTCCGGCAGGACCGGAACCGATGATTGCAACCTTCTTTCCGGTACGGACTCTTGGAGGTTTTGCTGCAGCATATCCTTTTTCATAGGCATTTTCAATGATTCCATGCTCATTTGCCTTACAGGTTACCGGGTCTTCCCAGTGTCCACAGGTACAGGCTGCTTCACAAAGTGCCGGACATACTCTTGAGGTAAATTCCGGGAAGTTGTTGGTCTTGGTCAGACGGTTATATGCCTGCTCCCAGTTGTTGGTATACAAAAGGTCATTCCACTCCGGTACCAGGTTATGCAGCGGACATCCGCTGGTCATTCCCATGATATTCATACCAGCCTGGCAGAACGGAACGCCGCAGTTCATACAACGTGCTGCCTGTACTCTTTGTTTCTCTTTTGAGAGAGGGGTATGGAACTCGTTAAAGTTCTTGATACGCTCCTTTGGTGCAACCGCTGCTGCATTCTCTCTGTCATATTCCATAAATCCTGTTGGTTTTCCCATTTTGCGTCCCCTCCTTAATTTCTTGTATTCGCATAAAATGCTTCAATCTGTGCCTGTTCGGAAGACAATCCTTTTTCTTCCATCTGAACAATTGCCATTAACATACGGTTATAATCGTATGGAATTACTTTCTTGAACTTCGGCAGATACTCACTGAAGTTATCTAAGATTTCTTTTCCCTTTTCAGAATTGGTCAAAGCTACGTGTTCTTTAATCATATCTTTTAATTCCATAACATCATATTTGTTTCCGACTTCTTCTGAGAATACCATTTCCTTATTGATTCTGGTATAAAGGTCGTTGTCCTCATCTAATACATAAGCGATACCACCGCTCATTCCGGCTGCAAAGTTTTTACCAGTCTTACCAAGGATAACCACACGGCCACCGGTCATGTATTCACATCCATGGTCACCGACACCTTCTACTACTGCAGAAGCTCCTGAATTTCGTACGCAGAAACGTTCTCCTGCCACACCACTGATAAATGCTTTACCACTGGTTGCACCGTAAAGTGCTACGTTACCGATGATGATATTTTCATCCTTCTTATATTTCACACCTGCCGGAGCGTAGACAACCAGTTTTCCACCAGAAAGTCCTTTTCCGAAGTAATCGTTGGAATCTCCTACCAGTTCTAAGGTAAGTCCCTTTGGAATGAATGCGCCAAAGCTCTGTCCGCCGGCACCGGTACATTTTACGATAAAGGTATCTTCCTCTAAAGTATCGTCATATTTCTTTGTAATCTCGGAACCAAAGATGGTACCAAAGGAACGGTCTGTATTGCTTACTTCCACATCAATGCTTCTCTTCTGTTTCTTATCCAGTGCAGAAGAAAGCTGTTTTAACAGTACAGTTTCGTCCTTGGTCTTCTCCAGTTCGAAATCGTATACATGTTTTGGATCAAATGTAACTTTCTCCTTTGGTCCTGCAAACGGGTTATTCAAAATCTTGGAAAGGTCGATTTCTTTTTCCCGGTCTGTCAAATCCTCTCTTACCCGGAGAAGGTCACTTCTTCCTACCATTTCATCAATGGTACGGCAGCCTAACTTCGCCATGATTTCTCTTAATTCTTCTGCAATAAACCGCATGAAGTTTTCTACATATTCCGGTTTTCCCGCGAAACGTTTCCGAAGCTCCGGATTCTGTGTTGCGATTCCGGCAGGGCAGGTATCCAGATTACATACACGCATCATCACGCATCCCATGGTTACCAGCGGTGCAGTTGCAAATCCGTACTCTTCTGCTCCAAGCAATGCAGCAATTGCTACATCACGGCCGCTCATCAGCTTACCATCTGTCTCGATTCTTACCTTATTACGAAGTCCGTTCATAATCAGAGTCTGGTGTGTCTCTGCAAGTCCAAGTTCCCAAGGAAGTCCTGCATTATGGATAGAACTGCTTGGTGCTGCACCGGTACCACCGTCATATCCGGAAATCAATACTACCTGCGCTCCTGCTTTGGCAACACCGGCTGCGACTGTACCCACACCTGCTTCTGATACCAGTTTTACGGAAATTCTTGCATCACGGTTGGCATTCTTCAAATCGTAAATCAACTGCTCCAAATCCTCGATGGAGTAGATATCATGATGAGGTGGCGGCGAAATCAAGGATACACCCGGTGTGGAAAGTCTTGTCTTTGCAATCCAAGGATATACTTTCTTGCCCGGAAGGTGTCCACCTTCACCAGGTTTTGCACCCTGTGCCATCTTAATCTGAATCTCTTCTGCACTGACTAAGTAACGGCTGGTTACACCAAACCGGCCGGACGCTACCTGCTTGATTGCAGAACATCTGTCTAAGCTTGTATGTTTACTTGCGATACGGTCCGGATCTTCTCCACCCTCACCGGTATTGGATTTACCATGTAAATGGTTCATGGCAATTGCCAGTGTTTCATGGGCTTCCTTGGAAATAGAACCATAGGACATCGCACCTGTTTTAAATCTTGTTACAATAGAATCTACGCTTTCTACTTCTTCAATCGGAACACCTTTTTTCGGGAAATTGAAATCCATCAGTCCACGAATATTTGCATCACGCTCTTCACTGTTCACAAGATCTGTGTACTGTTTGAAAAGGTTGTAATCTCCACGTTTGGTTGATTCCTGTAAAAGGTGGATGGTTGCCGGATTGTAAAGATGGCTGTCTGCGCCACTTCTCATCTTGTGACGTCCCTTGCTGTCTAAAGTAAGGTCTGTCTCTAATCCCAATGGATCATAGGCTGCAGAATGCAGAGTATCTACATCTTTTGCAATGTCTTCCAATGTAATTCCACCGATACGGCTTACGGTATTTGTGAAATATTTATCAATTACTGCGGAGTCAATACCAATTGCCTCAAAAATCTTAGAACCCTGATAAGACTGAATGGTTGAAATACCCATTTTGGAAGCAATTTTTACGATACCACTGATAATTGCCTGATTGTAATCATGGATTGCTGCATAGTAATCCTTGTCTAACATATGCTCGTCTACTAACTGCTTTACGGTATCCTGTGCCAGATATGGGTTGATTGCACAGGCACCATAACCAAGCAATGTTGCAAAATGATGTACTTCTCTTGGTTCACCGGATTCCAGAATCATGGCAACTGCAGTTCTCTTCTTGGTCTTTACCAGATGCTGCTGCAAACCGGATACTGCCAGAAGGGATGGGATTGCCACATGGTTCTCATCAATGCCACGGTCGGAAAGAATCAGGATATTTGCACCGTCACGGTATGCACGGTCTGCTTCTACAAACAGATGATCCAATGCTTTTTCCAGGCTTGTATTCTTATAATATGTAGTAGGAAGAACCACAACCTTAAAGCCTTCTACTTTCATATTTTTGATTTTCATCAAATCTGTGTTGGTAAGAATCGGGTTATCTACCTTTAATACCTGGCAGTTAATCGCCTTTTCTTCCAGCAGGTTACCATCTTCTCCGATATATACGGTAGTGGATGTAACCACTTTCTCACGAATGGAATCAATTGGCGGGTTTGTTACCTGTGCAAATAACTGTTTGAAATAATTAAACAGTGGCTGATGGTCTCCTGCCAGTGCTGCCAGCGGAGTATCAATACCCATTGCAGAAGTTCCTTCTCCTCCGTTTAATGCCATCGGAAGGATTGCTTCACGCAGTGATTCGTAAGTATAACCGAATGCTTTCTGCATTCTCTGACGCTCTTCTTTGGTATATTCCGGAACACGCTGATTTGGAATCTTTAAATCCTCCAGTTTAATCAGGTTACGGTCAAGCCATTCACCATAAGGCTGTTTGCTTGCGTAATACTCTTTTAATTCATCATCATTGATGACTCTTCCCTGGATGGTATCTACTAAGAGCATTTTACCCGGACGAAGTCTTTCTTTTACAACAATCTTGGTCGGATCAATATCAAGTACTCCGACTTCGGAAGAAAGAATCAGCTGGTCATCATCGGTAATATAATATCTGGAAGGTCTTAATCCATTACGGTCAAGAACAGCTCCCATGACATCTCCATCTGAGAAAAGAATGGAGGCTGGTCCATCCCACGGCTCCATCATGGTTGCATAGTACTGATAGAAGTCTTTCTTCTTCTGGGACATGGTATTGTTATTTGCCCATGGCTCCGGAATCATAATCATAACTGCCAGTGGTAAATCCATTCCACTCATTACTAAGAACTCTAAGGTATTATCTAACATTGCTGAGTCAGAACCTTCGGAATTAATAACCGGAAGGACTTTCTGCAGTTCCCCTTTCAGTTCTTCGGACTCCATGGTCTCTTCACGGGCAAGCATCTTATCTGCATTACCTTTGATGGTATTAATCTCTCCGTTATGTACGATGAAACGGTTCGGATGTGCTCTCTCCCAGCTTGGATTGGTGTTGGTTGAGAATCTGGAATGTACGGTTGCGATTGCAGATTCATAATCTTTGTCCTGAAGGTCTGCAAAGAACTGACGCAGCTGGTCTACTAAAAACATTCCCTTATATACGATGGTTCGGCTGGAAAGGGATACTACATAAGTGTCATCATTGGACTGCTCGAATACCCGTCTTGCCACATACAACCGGCGGTCAAAATCAAGTCCCTTGGCTACTTCAGCTGGACGTTTTACAAATCCCTGCATGATATATGGCATACAGTCTACTGCTTTCTGTCCCAGTTTGTCCGGGTCAGTCGGAACTTTTCTCCATCCTAAGAATTTCATTCCTTCCTTTTCCACGATAACCTCAAACATTTTCTTTGCCTGATTCCGTTTCAGCTCATCCTGTGGGAAGAAAAACATTCCGACACCGTAATCTCTTTCTCCACCAAGTTCAATATCTGATTCCTTTGCTACCTTGGAGAAAAATTTGTGTGATACCTGAAGCAGAATACCAACACCGTCACCGGTTTTTCCTTCTGCATCCTTACCAGCTCTGTGCTTTAAGTTCTCTACGATTTTTAAAGCATTTTCTACCGTCGCATGGGATTTGATACCTTTGATGTTTACCACAGCTCCGATACCGCAGTTATCATGTTCAAAATTCGGATTATACATACCCTGTGCTACTGCTGTACTTTCATTCCACTGTTCTGTCATAATCGTTCCCTTTCTGCTTTCTCTTTATTTTCTGTCTTACTTTGTTACCTGCACTCTGCTGCTTTAAAGTGCTTTTATTTTCTGAACTAAGTTTACACCCGGCGCAATATGCTTTGCAATAGTTTTTTTCTTGCTATTGTCTGATTATTAGACAATTCATTTTACATTCTTTTATTGTATTTATATTTATCGGTTTTTTGCATATAAAAAAGGCTTATCAAAACAATTCAACGTGTTATTTGTTGAAAATACTTTTTCATAAGCCTTTTGAATTTTCCTGCCATTTTAAATTGTGTCTGAATTGTTTCTATGTTATTCTGGAATTTCTTAGGAAGGTTTTGAGTGTATCTGCCTTTTCATCGAATACGGATATTACATAAGGACTGTAAGGGGCACTGGGAATTTCGATATACTTTTTATCCTATCCGGCAACCGGTGCAAATTCACATCCATGTTCATATGCACCTCGCCGGCACATCCCTGTGCCAGCGTTGCCAGTATATCAAACGAAATTCCAAGTGCCCCTAACAGCCCTTATTATATATCTGTATTTCGATGAAAAGGCAAATAAGCATCAATATCCATAAGATTTACCATGTTTTTAATACCATCTGCAGTAGCTGCATTCCCCTTAAAGGCATCAGAATCATCACTGCAGCCATCATACACCCAGGATAAAGCCATATGGGTAATTACATAAGCATAAGGACGAACATTCTCCTGCAGCATGTTATACATACCCTTATCACTTTCATATCCCGGTCCACCATATCCATAGTAGGCTACTGCTGAAAGCAGTGCATCATTGGACACAGAAGCGGTATACTGTCCATTACTCGGATTTGCTTTACTTGGTTCCAGACAATAAACTACAGTTCCATCCGAAAGACTATACTGGTGTGTCTGATAGCCATTGTAATTAATCGTCTTTCCTACGGTTAAATCTACATTAAAATCATAGTTTCCAGAGGCATAAGTTTTAACTACCAATCCCTCATCGGCACTGTTAAGAGCAATCTGCTCCGCTTCATGCTCTTTGTTTTCTTCTTCCGCCTTGCGTACCAGTTCATCAAAGTTATCTGAAAGAATCGATTCTTCCTGCTCCGGTAAACTTTCCGCAAAAGCAGTCAGCGGACTGGCTGCCATACAGACACATAATGCTGCAGCCATGAACGCTTTTAACTTCTGTTTTACGCTAAATTTCTTCATACTTTCCGTTTTCCTCCTTCCATTTGCTAAAAGAAAGCATATCCTTGTGAAAATACTTTTCACAAGATGTTACGGTATTCGTCAAAGTCCTGTACAAGTACAGACTTTTCCTCATTACACGCACAAAAAAAGAACCGATAGCATTATCAGTTCCCAGTTACCTTTATATTTTGTTTTCTATCCTCCCTTCCACTAAGCTATACGTACCGGATTTCGGTACAAATATCTATAAAAAAAGGACTCAAAGTAAAACTACCTTGAATCCTTCTCTTACCATCTTTATACAAAATCTATTTCATTAATTAATGGATATGCCGGAACCTACCGGTCCGATTTCTCCACATCCACTGCACTGTGCATAAGGTGCCACATCCTGTACCCATACCTGCTTTGTTTCTGCATCATGGTGTTGTGTTCCTGTTTGAACTTGTACCCAATCTGTATGATATCCTCCACAATCCAGTCCATTTTTTATTGCATTTTTAAAATGACCAGTTGGGTCATCCGTTATATCTGCTCCACACTGATTGCAAATATCTCTAGCCTGCATCTCATATACCGGCTCGTCCCAGGCTTCTTTAACAACCTGTGTCTCATAATGACCGCTGCCTTCATGCAACACCCAGGTATGGACATGTGCCGGAGCTGCACTATTGTCAGAAGTATTGGTGTTGTTATTACTGCTTCCAGTTGTTCCACCGGCATTACTGGTCGTTGTTCCGGCTGATGCAGTGCTGCCTGCACTTGCCTTATTGCCGGAATTGCTGTTGCTCTTATTTGATTTGCTTGTATTATTGTCAGATGGCTGTGCTGCAGTATTCTCTGCACTGGAAGTATTGCTCTCCAGTTTTCCAGTGGTCTCCTGCTCTGCAACTGCCTCTGTTTCCGGCTCTTCTGTCTCTGTAGCTGCTTCCAATTCTTCCGTTTCCGGCTCTTCTGTCTCTGCCACCTCTTCGGTAGCTTCTGTATTTATAACAGATTCCTTATCAGCGGTAGTATCTTTTTTCCCGCCGCAGGCTGCCATACTTACTGTTACCATCAACATTGTTACAATCATCGCTAATCTTTTCTTCATAATGATTCCTCCCATCAGCTTTTCTTTTTTGTCAATTATAATATAACAAACACTACAGCTTAACCATATTGTCGATTGCCTCTTCCACCGCAGCATTTAAACTTTTTCCATGCTCCATAGCATAGATTGCAATAGTTCTATGCAATTCCGGACTAATTCTTACATTAAAAGTCCCCTTATAAGGTTGCTCTGGCTCAATATTTCTCTCCTTACAATCCTCAAGATATTCATCCACTGCATTATGGAAATCCTGCTCTAATTCCTTTACGGATGCCCCTTCATAGGAAATCAGCGATTTAATACCGATTACTTTACCAAATAAGCAATTATCTTCTTTCGAAAACTCTACTGTACCATTATAATTTTTGTATGATAGTAAGTCACTCATAATACGCCATCCTTTGATACCATTTCATCAAATGTAAAGTCTTTTGGTTTCTGCAAAAGTTTCTCTAATAATTTGTCCTTTCTGCTCATAAATTACTTCTCCTTTTATATTATACTCCCTGCCCATGGCAGATGCAACTAAAATCAGTTGCACTCACATATATGCCTTTTATACCTTGCCATTAAAAACATTCTGTTCTGACATCATCCCAGCAAAACTCTGGATGTATTATTTTCTGATGTTCATCTATTTCACATATTCTTGAATAGATTTTATTCCCATACAGTTCTTTTATCTCTAATATCTCTTCCGACATTTCATATTGACCTACCTTAAATTGTGTACCATACAATTTCTGACAACAGTCTACCGCTATATTCAAATTTTGAAAACGCGAGGTTTCACGTACCTCGGCTATAAGTGTATTAATATTCTTTTCTAATGGATATTTGTTTTGCGTATCCGAAAGATATGCTGTTTCATTATTATATATCGGGCAATATAAATAACATCCATCCTCTTTCCGAATTAACAAAATATCGAAAAAATTTCGGTCCACATTTAATGTATAAGTATTTAATTCCAATAAAAAAGTTAAATACTTTCCAAAATCATTCAATCTTGTAATACTTTTTACATCATCCACAAATTTTTCTATTCTATTTTGCAAAGGCAATGCTTCCAATCTTTCTTCTACAAACTTTTTGTACTTCATCTCATATAAATTTTCTGTAGTAACCAATTGCTGTCCTAATTGCAAAAAATCAATGGATACACAACCATTAAAAGTATCTCCATTATAATTAATAATTTCTAACTGATATGACACATAATCCTTAATATTTGAATGTTTCAATATTTTTGATACTGCATATTCCACTGCACCCTCATACCCTAAGGAATCTGCTTTATACCATTTACCACCCATGCCAAACTCTAATCGTTTTCCTTTTAACGAATATCCAGTACCTGTGGATCCTACCATATTATTAAACACATACATAATTTTTACCTTTACTTCTCTTTTCCACCTCGGAACGCCAACACAAATAACACCACTATCAGCACGCTCTCCACCACGGTGCATATGACGCTTCCCGTCATGGATGCATCCATGAAATGAAACAGCTTTGTCTCGCTTCGAAGTACCGATACCAGATTCGTTACCATATGGGCTGCCATGGCTGCGCCAAGCCCTTCCTGCTCCATGATGACTGCCAGAAAGAGTCCTACCGCTGTGGCATAAAGGAACTGCACCAGATTAAAATGCATGGCTCCAAATATTACTGCCGATAATACAATTGCCGTCTTCACTCCCAAAAACGCTTTCAAACGCTGGTAAACGATGCCACGGTAAAGAAGTTCCTCTAAGAATGGAATTATGATACAGGTTCCAAGGATTTCTAATGCCAGAGTACTGCCGTAAAAAGCAGCACTTACTTCCTGATAGCTCTGTGATGTTTCTTTTAAGCCGGTATATCCGATAAGATTATTTAACACTACGCCAAATAAGCCTGCGGCTGCTGCAAATAAAATGGTTCGTGGCAGATTTGCCATTTTCCCGCCATCCTCTTTCCGATAGAAAGCGTATACAAATGGAAATGCAATTATTGTTGCGATAATCTGATAAATCATATAATTCTCATTGGTCATTGTATGGATGAGATTTAGCACAAACATCACAACATTTGTTACTACAAAATAAATACCGATGGGATAAATCACTTCCCAGATGCGAAGTAGCTTATAATCTTTCAATATATTCTGCCGCCTCCTCAATACTGTCACAGATTGCTTTTGCACCAGCCTCCTGCAACTCTTCTTTCGTTCCGAATCCATAAGTGATACCGATGCAGTCCATATGTGCTTCTTTGGCTCCTGACACATCAAATCTGGTATCTCCAATCAATACTGCTTCGGTGGTATCATAAATATGCATCCGCTTTATCGTTTCCTGCAGCACCTCATATTTGCTGTCTATTCTGCCATCCATTGTGGCTCCCACCACTTCATCAAAATAGGAGAGGATGTGGAAATGCTCCAAAATACGCCGGCAGGATTCTTCCGGCTTGCTGGATGCCAGTCCGATACGATAGCCTTTTCGCTTGAGAGATTTCAAAGCATCCTCAACGCCATCAAAAAGGCTGCATTCAAAGATACCGGTTGGATGATAGCGTTCCCGGTACTTGGCTACCGCCGCTACTGCGGTCTCTTCATCCATGCCATAATGTTCCATAAAAGTATTTTTAAGTGGCGGTCCGATAAAGAATTCAAGCTTATCTGCATCCGGTTCGTCAATACCATATGCCTTTAGGGCATACTGGGCACACTTTGTTATTCCTTCCTTGGAATTGGTAATGGTTCCATCCAAATCAAATAAAACAATGTCTTTTCTGCCTTTTAGTTCCTGTTTCATCTGAAGCACCGTCTTTTTTAACACCGGATGCCAGAGATACGGTGCGATTTCACACAGCGGTTCCAACACAAACAGGCGGTTTACCATATCAATATGCGGAATCGTAAGTTCCGGGGTAGATATCACTTCATCATCATAAAATAAAATATCAAGGTCTATCGTTCTTGAGCCCCAGCGCATCTTACGCTCCCGGTTGCCATGAGCTTCTATGGTATGAAGCTTCTCCAATAATTCTTCCGGTGTATACAGGGTTCGAAGTTCCAGACATCCATTGAAAAATGCGCCTTCTGCCACGCCGCCGTATGGTTCTGTCTCAAGAATATCGGATATACGACCTACCTTACAGTCTTCTAAGTTTCGCAGTTCTTCAATGGCATCTTCAATATATTTTCTCCGGTTGCCCATATTGGAACCAAAAGCAAGATATACCTTATGCCAGCCCCGTTCTATTTCCACTGCCACATCTGATAAAGGCAGTCCCACCGGTGCCCATGGTTTATGTATGGAAAATTTTAATTTCTGAACCAACGGAAAATGCAATAACACTGCCCGTGCTGTCTGCTCTGCTGCAGCTTCAATCAGCTTATAGGTATGTGTCGTCAGAAATTCTGTTACAAAATGGCTGACTTCTCCATAATTTACCGATTCTATCAAATCATCCGAATATCCTGCTTTTCTGGTTGGTAAATAAAGTTCCATATTGATTAGAAACTTCTGTCCAAGCTTTGTCTCCTCCGGAAACACTCCATGATTTGCAAATAGCTCAAGATTTTCTATAATAATCTTATCCATGTAATCCTCCATCCCTGATTGCTTCTGCCATCTTAATTGCCTCTGCATTGGCACGCACATTGTGTACGCGGACAAATCCGCAATGTGCCCATACGGCATAAGCACTGGTTACTGCTGTGGCTGTATCACGTTCCTTTGCCGGAACATCCAGCGTCAGACCGATTACCGACTTCCGGGATGTGCCAAGCAGCACCGGATAGCCCAGTTCATTCAGTTCTCCCACGCATCGGATAGCTTCTAAATTATTCTCATAAGTCTTGCCAAATCCTACACCCGGGTCTGTCATAATACCATCTTCACGAATCCCCGCTTCCTTTGCAAGACGTAATGTTTCCCGCAAATCATTTTTCATATCTTCCATAAAGTTCTTATAATCTGCTTCGTTGCGGTTGTGCATCAGACAGCATGCGGCATCATATTTTGCAATCACGCCAGCCATTTTATCATCTGCTTTCAGTCCCCAGATATCATTTAAAAGATGTGCTCCTGCCGCAAGGTTAGCCTCTGCCACCTTACTTTTATAGGTATCTACGGAAACCGGCACATCAAAACGGCTTACAATTGCTTCTACCACCGGAACAGTACGCTCAATTTCTTCTTCATCAGAAATCTTTGTATAACCCGGTCTTGTGGATTCTCCACCCACATCGATGATATCTGCCCCCTGTGCCATCATTTCTTCTACATGCTTTAATGCAAGGTCTAACTGGTTATAACTTCCCCCATCCGAAAAAGAATCCGGTGTTACATTTAAGATTCCCATTACATAAGTATGATTTGCTGTGTCAAATGTCCGATTGCCTATTCTCATTTTTCTTCTCCTTTTATGCTGCCTGTAGAACCTGCTACCAACAGCTTCTTACGGATTCCTGGCAGCTTAAAACCAGGTCTCCGGTTTATTTTTCTCTTCTTCACTCCACTTGCAGCTGTCTGCTGCTTCACAGGCAAAGCACATACGGGATGCCTTATCCGCCCATTTCATAAGCTGTGTAAATGCTGTCTGCCATAATTTCTCCCCGTGCAGCTCACTACAGGTCTCTCTGCGGTGAGCCAGAATTGCCTGGCAGATGATATCTCCTTTTTCCTTCGGATAGCCTATAGTCGCAAAAATCTCTCCTGCAAATTCGGCAGATGCCGCTGCATGAGAGATTCCCTGTTCATATTCTTTCATACGACCAATATCATGAAGCAGGGCATAAAGATATATCATCTCTTCATCCAAACCAAGCTGCTCCTTTAAATTGCGAATCTGTGCCAGACGTGCCACATCCATAAAATGTTCCATATTATGTCTGCAATAGATTCTGTCCGCTTCCAGACGGGCAATTTTCTTTACGGTTTTCCGGTATTGCTCCTGATGCAAAAGTCTCGCTACATATTCCATTTCATCACCATATCTAACGCACCATCTGGAAAAATTTATTTACCAGACGCTCATCCTCATTAAAGATACCACGGGTCACATAAGTAACCGTCCTGCTGCCCGGCTTCTTAATACCACGCATCGTCATACACATATGCTCTGCTTCCATCATGACCATGACACCCTTCGGCTTTAACTGCTCCATCAGTGCATCTGCCACCTGTGCCGTAAGCTGCTCCTGAATCTGAAGCCGTCTTGCATAGATTTCCACGGTTCTTGCCAGCTTGCTGATGCCGACTACTTCTCCATTTGGAATATAAGCAACGTGGGCTTTTCCATAAAATGGAAGCATATGATGCTCACAGGTAGAATAAAAAGTAATATCCTTTTCTACTACCATCTCATTATTGCTGGCATGAAATCTTTTCTTTAAAGGCTCTGCGGCATCCATGTCCATTCCGCCAAAGATTTCTTCATACATCCGTGCAATACGATCCGGCGTCTCAAGTAAGCCCTCCCGGTTCACATCTTCGCCAATGCCTTCTAATATCAGCCGTACACCTGCTTCCACTTTCTCTTTATCTATCATTCTTCTGTCCTTCCCGATACTGTATGACAGCCTGCTTTGCCTCTGCAAGATATGACAGGGAGCCAAATATCAGCACCACATCTTCTCTCGAGCTCTCAGCAATTGCATGTCTTACCGCATCTTCAATCAAAGGTTCTGTTATTACTGTTTGATAGCCTGCTGCCTTCGCTTCCTCCGCCAGCTTCTCTGCCGGAAGTGCCCTGCCATTATGCGGCGTTACCGCATATACAGTTTCCGAATAAGGACGCATTATCTTTAAAATCTTCTCATGTGCCTTATCAGCAAGCACCCCTATTATATAGGTTATCTTACGATTTGTAAAACAGTTTTCCAGCGTTTTTGCAAGTTGCAGTGCTGCGCCCTCATTATGGGCACCATCCAGAATGCATAATGGTTCCTCTAAAACACGTTCAAAACGCCCATTCCAGCAGACCTTCTGAAAGCCATTTTGTATCACAGATAAGGTAATCTGCGGAAATGTTTTCTCTTTCAATACTTCTATTACTTTAAGCGCACAGGCTGCATTGGCTGCCTGATAGGCACCGGTCAACGGGAGTCTTATCTTCCACTGTGAATTATCTTCTCTTACATAATCAAACTGCATTCCATTCATATCATACAAAAGATTTCTTATGGCATCCTTCTTCGGCTGGTACAGCTGTGCTTTAAGCCGCTCTGCCTCCTTGACAAGAACCTCTTTCACAGCATCTTCCTGCCAGGCAGATACCACCGGGCAGTTCTCTTTTATGATTCCAGCCTTTGCAAATGCAATCTCTGATAACGTATTTCCCAGGAACTGCATATGATCCATGCTGATAGAAGTAATGACACTGCAAATGGGATGGGTAATCAGATTGGTTGCATCCTCTCTTCCACCCATGCCGGTTTCCAATAACACCACATCACAGGCTTCTTCTTTAAAATATAAAAACGCTGCGGCAGTCTCTACCTCAAAGGAGGTCGGATGCGGAAGTCCTTTTTCTGTCAGTGTAAGACAGGCTGTCTTTACTTTTTCCATCAAGGCAGCGTATACTTCTTCGGAAACTGCTTTTCCGTTTATCTGCCAGATTTCCCGATAAGAAAAGACTGCCGGGGAACTATATCTGCCTACCTTTAAGCCGGCTTCTTCCAATACTGCCTGAAGCATTGCTCCAACGGAACCTTTTCCGTTAGTTCCTGCAATATGAATGGTAGATAAGTCTTCCTGCACATCGCCCAATTCTTTCATCAGTGCCCGGATACTGTCCAGTCCTAATATACTGCCATATTTTTTTGTTTCTTCTACAAATGCAAGTGCCTGCTGATATGTCAATTTATTTCTTTACTCCTTTGGTTGCACGGTTTCCAATATGAAGCCGGTTCAATGCAATTTCTTTATCTTTTACCATGACCACTGGCGGTTCTTCCTCACCCAGTGCATAGATGTTGGTCAGTTCATCCCCTGCTGCAAGCTTCATTCCGCAGACCCCGATTGCCCCCTTCTTCTTCTCAGGAATCGTATCTGCTGCGATTCTAAGGAATATGTCCTTTGCCGACTGCATAACAATAGTCATATTTTCTTCTACCGGTGCTACGAATATAACTGCATCATCATCTGCAAGCTTCGTGGCAGCTGTGGTACGTTTTGCTACGTCAAATTCTTTTCCATCCACCTGTTTTAACATGGCTGTCTTCGTTCCAAATAAAAGCTTCTGCGTACACAGTGCGGCCAGATCTGTGATATAAATCAACTGCTCTTTAGAGCTGTCATAATTACTTACATTATCAATCGGCTGTCCCTTGTCACGGAATTTTCCAAACGGCAAATCGACTACCTTCAGCAGATGCATCTGTCCGGTATTGGTAAAGATACAGATTTTTCCGGTATTCATACAATGAAGTACATAACGGTTCTCGCTGTCTGCTGCTTCTTTGTTACGCTCATAAGCCGCCACATCAATGGTTTTCGCATAGCCAAAACGATCCATCAAGAAGACCACTTCCATCTCTTCCATCTTCTTTTCTTCATAAACAGCAGCTTCCACATTGTCGATACGGGTACGGCGTTCTCTGGAATAGTTTTTCTTAAGACCATCCAATTCCTTCATAATTACCTTCGCCATTGTACTGCGGTTGGTAAGAATATCTTCGTATTCTGCGATATTCTTTAATGTGGTATTATGCTCATCCATCAATGCTTCCACTTCCAGACCAATCAGCTTATAGAGGCGCATCTCTAAAATTGCTGTTGCCTGACGTTCTGTAAAGTTTAACTTTGAAGCTTTCTTTTCGGATTCTTTTGTCTTGAATTTAATATTTTCTGTTACACCGTTCATCAGGCAGTTTTTCGCATCCTTGATATTACGGCTTCCTCTTAAGATTTCAATAATTAAATCAATGACATCGCAGGCACGGATTAAACCTTCCTGAATCTCTTTCTTGTCCAGTTCCTTTGCCAGTAATGTCTTATATTTTCTGGTAGCAAGTTCATACTGGAACTTTACATGGTGACGGATAATCGGAACCAGTCCCAGAGTCTCCGGTCTTCCGTCTGCTACAGCCAGCATATTGACACCAAAAGTATCTTCTAATTTTGTCTTCTTATAAAGAAGATTGCAAAGGTTCTGTGCATCTGCTCCCTTTCGAAGCTCAATGACAATACGGATTCCCTCTTTGGATGACTGATTGGAAATATCCACAATATCATTTGTCTTCTTGGTCTCAACCAGACTGTAGACATCATTTAAGAATTTTCCAATATTGGCTCCAATCATGGTGTATGGAATTTCCGTAATAATCAGGCGCTCTTTTCCGCCTTTTACTGCTTCAATTTCTACTTTTCCACGAACCTTAATCTTACCGATTCCAGTCTCATAAATGGAAAGCAGTTCGTCCTGGTTGGTCACAATTCCACCGGTCGGGAAATCCGGTCCCTTGATATATTTCATCATTTCTTCTGTTGTAATATCCGGATTCTTCATATATGCTTTGACACCATCAATGACTTCGCCAAAATTATGTGGCGGAATGCTGGTTGCCATACCAACGGCAATACCCTCTGCTCCGTTTACCAAAAGGTTCGGCACCTTTACCGGAAGTACTTCCGGTTCTTTTTCTGTCTCGTCAAAGTTTGGCACAAAATCTACTACATCTTTATCTAAATCTGCCAGATACGCTTCCTGGGTAATCTTCTGCAGACGCGCCTCGGTATATCGCATCGCAGCCGCTCCGTCTCCCTCAATGGAACCAAAGTTACCATGACCATCTACCAGTGGCAGTCCCTTCTTAAATTCCTGTGCCATTACCACCAGTGCATCATAAATGGAGCTGTCACCATGCGGATGATATTTACCCATGGTATCTCCCACGATACGGGCACATTTACGATAAGGTTTATCATAACGGATGCCAAGTTCGTGCATATCATAAAGTGTTCTTCGCTGTACCGGCTTCAGACCATCTCTGACATCCGGCAATGCTCTTGCGATAATAACGCTCATGGCATAATCGATATAAGATTTCTGCATTACTTCCGAATACTCGGTGCGGATAATCTGTTCTTTCGTTTCCATAATCTATCCAATTCCTTCCTGATTTTCTGCTTCTATCATTTCCCATACATCCATAAAAATATGCTGTCAGCAATTCCTTACGGATTCATAGAAATTTATATGTCAAGTTCTGCATCCTTTGCATTATCATAGATGAATTTACGACGCGGCGGTACATCCGTTCCCATCAGCATCTCTGTTACATCCGATGCCATTCTGGCATCTTCGATTTCTACCTGTTTTAACATTCTTGTTTCCGGATTTAAGGTTGTCTCCCAAAGCTGCTGTGCGTCCATCTCTCCAAGACCTTTGTAACGCTGCAGTGTAAAGGAGCCTTTGTGTGTCTTACGGTAGCGGGCAAGGGCGGCATCATCATAAAGATATTCCTCTTCTCCCTTAGTTGGCATCGCTTTATACAAAGGCGGCATCGCAATATAGACATGTCCTTCGTAAATCAGTTCCGGCATAAACCGGTAAAACAAAGTCAGAAGCAGCGTTGAAATATGTGCTCCATCCACATCCGCATCTGCCATGATAATTATCTTATCATAACGAAGCTTGCTGATATCGAAGTCATTTCCATATCCTTCGGAAAATCCGCAGCCAAATGCATAAATCATGGTTTTTATCTCTGCATTAGCCAATACTTTATCAATACTTGCTTTCTCTACATTTAATATCTTTCCACGAATCGGAAGAATTGCCTGAAACATCCGGTTTCTTGCAGTCTTAGCAGAACCACCCGCAGAATCTCCCTCCACGATAAAGATTTCACATTTGGAGGCATCACGGCTTTCGCAGTTGGCTAATTTTCCATTGGAATCAAAGGAGAATTTCTGCTTGGTTAAAAGATTGGTTTTCGCTTTCTCTTCTGTCTTACGGATTTTTGCTGCTTTTTCTGCACATCCGATAATTGCCTTTAAAGTATCCAGGTTACGGTCAAAGTACATCTGAATTTCATCATTGGTTACTTTTCCGGTGGCTCTTGCCGCATCCTGGTTATCAAGCTTGGTTTTCGTCTGCCCCTCAAATCTTGGGTCCGGATGTTTCACAGAAATAACGGCAGTCATTCCATTTCTTACATCTGTTCCGGTAAAGTTTGCATCCTTTTCTTTTAAGATGCCAAGCTCTCTTGCATAGGAATTAATCACCTGGGTAAAGGTTGTCTTAAAACCGGTCAGATGGGTTCCGCCCTCTGCATTGTAAATATTATTACAGAAGCCCAGCACATTTTCATGAAATTCTGTTGTATACTGGAATGCCACTTCAACAGAAATGCCCTCAGATTCTCCTTTATAATAAATGACATCATGGAGACATTCACTATTCTGATTCATCTCTTTTACAAATCCAATGATTCCATCCGGCTCATGATATTCAATATGTTCTACTTCTTCCCCACGTCTATCTTCATAAATAATAGTTAAAGCAGGATTTAAATATGCAGTCTCATGGAGACGGCTCTTTACTTCATCCTCTTTAAATCTTGTCTTTTCAAAGATTTCCGGGTCCGGCAGGAAATTAATCTTTGTTCCGGTCTTTTTCGTCTTTCCAATTGTCGGCAGCAGTCCGTTTACCAGCTCTACCGTTGGCACGCCACGCTCATAGCGGTCATGATGCACATAACCATCTCTGCTTATCTCTACATCCATATAAGTAGAAAGTGCATTTACAACGGAGGAACCTACTCCATGAAGACCACCGCTGGTCTTATATGCTGCATTATCAAATTTTCCGCCGGCATGCAGAGTAGAAAATACCACACGGGCTGCCGATACGCCCTTCTTATGCATTCCCACCGGAATTCCCCGTCCGTTATCTTCTACGGTACAGGAGCCATCTGCCTCTAATGTAACACGGATGGTATCACATACACCAGCAAGATGCTCATCTACCGAGTTATCCACGATTTCATATATTAAATGGTTCAATCCTTTTCTTGAGACGCTTCCAATATACATTCCCGGTCTCTTCCGGACAGCTTCCAGTCCTTCCAGTACGGAAATACTGCTTGCATCATATGTTTCCTGTTTCGCCATTGTTCCAATCCTTTCTTTCTAAAAACTGCTTCAAAAGAAGCCCTGCGGCTAGTATAACACATGGAGATTTTTTTGGCAAACATGTGTTTTCTTGTTACTTGCGAAAAAAAACAACTACCAAGAATATCTCAGTAGTTGTTTTGAACTGCCAATGACAGATTCCGTCTTAACTAAACAGATTCTCAAAGAAATCTGCAATAGATGAAAACAGATTTGAGAAGAAGCTTCCAATCTTATCAAAGATTCCATCTGCACCAAGGTTTTCAATCTTGTCATAAATGGATTTTGCCTGATTTACAAGACTGTCCACATCAAGGTCCAGATCACCAATTTTCTTCAAAAGCTCTAATAACTGTGCTTTCTGGTCTTCGGTCAGTGTCACATCAAATTTATCTGCAGCTTCATCAATGGCTTTGCGAATGCTGTCATCATCGGTGAGGCCATTCTCTGCAATCTGCTGTTTTAAGTATGCTACCAGACCTTCTACCGACTCAGCATCTGCTCCGGTGCTGCTTTCAAGCTGTCCGGTTAATACCAGCTCATTTAATGCGGTATCCACATTTTCCTGTGGAAGCTCTTTACCAGTCATTTCCTGATATGCTTTAAATACGCCAACCAACGCAGCAGTTCCGGAAATATTTTTCGGTCCTGCTACAATGATATCTGCATCTTCAATCCCTGCTGTTACCAGTGCATTTTTATACATACCAACGGTACAATAAGAAATATTCTTTGTGGAAATGTTGATTCCATTTCCTTTCTCCTTCTTTACAATCACAACGGAGGACCAGGACTTGCTTCCAATCTGGGAAGATGGAATATAAGCGTCCAGATACTGATGCTCCTCAGAGTTGCTTACTGTTACTACGTCATAGTTACCAAGCTGTGCCGGGTCAATTCCCATCAGGCTTAAAACAGTGTTCTTCTGGTCTTCGGATAAGTCTGCGCCCAATGCCAGATATGGTTTGTCGCTTTCCTTGATTACAACATTGTCATCTGCTTTGTCATTGGCTGCTGCCGGGTTATCTGCAGCTGCTCCGGCATCCGGCGTGCTGCTGTCTGCTCCACTGTCCGAATTTGCTGCTGCATCGGAACTGTTATCCGCTCCGTCTGCCGCACCATCTTCCCCGGATGTCTCTGTCGATAAGGTACCGGTCACTTCTGCTGCGGATGCCTGAAATGGCACTCCAAGAAACAGCATACATGCCAATCCCATTCCCATTATTTTTTTGATATGTTTTTTCATTTTTCCCTCCTTTTTCAGGCAAGGTGAACATTCATCCATGCCAGAATATCATGATATACAACATCACGGTCTGTCTCATTTAAGATTTCGTGACGGTCGTTGTCATATAATTTCCAGGTAATATCCTCTTTGCCGGCTGCGTCAAATTTATTATATACCTTCTTTACGCCGCTGCCGCAGCCGCCCACCGGATCCATTGCTCCCGACACAAAGAATAACGGAAGACTCTTTGGAACTGCTTCAATATTTTCCTGCTGGTTGTCAAATAGAACTGCCTCAAACAGTCCCATATAAGCATTTACCGTAAATACAAACGTGCATTTCGGGTCTGCATAATAGGTTTTTACTATTTCTTCATCCTTGGTCAGCCAGCTATTGGAAGCATCTTTTCCTGTCAGGTCAAACTGATGATAGTATTTATCATAAGATAATTTTTGTAATAATTTACTTCTGTGATGCCAGCCGAAAAATGCTGCCTGCAGCTTTGCAATAAACATGGCAAGCTTTGTGGTATTGTCCGGAATACAGCCGGTTCCCATAATTATAGCACCGGTAAGCCCCTCTCCATGTATCGCAAGATATTTCCGAAGCATATACGAACCCATGCTGTGTCCCAACATAAAATACGGTACACCCGGATGCTCTTTCTGCGTCATCTCCCGGAGTGTATGCATATCGGCAACCACCGTATCGCTGGGATGCTCTGCAAAAAATCCCCATTCATCCTTAGATACAACGGATTCGCCGTGTCCGATATGATCATGACCTACCACCAGAAAACCATTGTCATTTAAAAATTCTGCAAAAGCCCGGTAGCGCTCAATATATTCCACCATACCATGTGTTATCTGTAAAACTGCACGATACTTTCCATCTTCCGGAGTCCATCGTACTGCATGAACTGTGGTTCGCCTATCTGCGGAAGGGAAAGAAAACACTTCCTCTTTCGTCATATAATATACCCCCTGTATGTTATAAATCCCTTATATTTTACAATGATTCTGCACTTTTTACAACCGAAGCGTCCTGCAAAAACCATAATACTCTATTAAATTTTTCTTAAATCCCTAAAGTTTTACCTACAGACCCCGCCTCTGAAAGCTTCCTGTGTATGCCGGACTACCGAAAACGCCGTATTATTGCCTGTACACTTTCTCTTCCACTGTAAGTGTCCACTGCCGGCTCATAAACGGCTGCAAACTGTATGCTGTTTTCTTTTCCATGCATAGCTGCATCCACTTCTTCACTGCCAAACTTTTCACTGAGAAATGTAAGAAATTTTTCCACTTCTCCAAAATAGACTCCTGCCACCGGATTCCCCTTTGAATCCAACAAATGAAGCTTTAACACATTCCGGTTTACGCCCACTATACCGGCTCTCGTAATCTTAATATTACGGTCTGCAAATACCGGTTTGGTATTGGACTTTCCGCAAGGCTCCAGCACACTTAACTGCCGGATGGTATCTACCGTAAAATAGGACATCGGAAGCACCGCATCCAGCCTTACCACCTCTGCCATATCTTCTTCAGAAAGTTCTGCCTTCTGATTAAGCTGTTCCCGCAATGTATCAATATCTTCTTCCCGCATGGAAAGCCCTGCTGCCATAGGATGTCCGCCGTATTTTGTAAACAGCTCCGCCACTTCCGTCATTTTATCAAACATGGAATAGGCTTCGATGGAACGACCGGAGCCTTTGACTCCTTCTTCTCCTCTGGTCAGTACAAATACCGGTCTCTGATAGGCTTCCCGGATTCTTCCGGCAATGATTCCCGCAAGACTCTCATGGCATTCCGGCAAGTAAACCACTAATACTTTATCTTTTTCCCTGCCTTCCTTTTCAATCTGTTCCAATGCCTTCTGTGTCTCCTGCTGTGTCATATATTTCCGGCTTTCGTTAAGCTCCACCAATTCGCCTGCCAGTGCAGAAGCCTTTACTTCATCCCGCTCAAGCAGCAGCTCCAGGGAACGTTTTGCCGTATCCAGTCTGCCGCTGGCATTGATACATGGTCCCAATACAAAGCCGATATGATATGCACTCAACGGCTTGTCAGAAAGCTTGTTTTTTGCAATCAACGCTTTCATTCCGGGATTCTTCGTATCCTCTAACGCTTTTAACCCAAGCTTTACCAAAATACGGTTCTCTCCGGTTAAGTCCATGACATCCCCCACCGTTGCAAAACCTGCATTTTCAATAAAAATATCCGCTTCTTCCACCGGAATATCCATTCTCTCATAAAGCACCTGCACCAGCTTCCACGCCACTACTGCTCCGCAGATTCCTTTGCAGGGATACGGACAATCCGCCTGCTTGGGATTTACAATGGCATCCGCCTTGCTCCGTAGAAATTCCTTTCCTTGTTCTGTATTACGATAAGGAATCTCATGGTGGTCTGTTACCACAACGGTCATTCCTTTTTCCTTTGCAAAATTAATCTCGTTGATTGCAGCAATTCCATTGTCACAGGTAATCAAAAGTTCTTTTCCATCGGACAATGCCTGCTCGATTAAATGCTCATTGATTCCATAACCATCTTTCATCCGGTCCGGGATTGCAGCATCCACATTGCCGCCGCACCGGTGGATTCCATCTAATAAAATATAGGTTGCATTGACACCATCAATATCATAATCACCAATGATACGCATGGCCTTTTTCTCTGCAATGCCCTCTGCAATAATTTCTGCAGCTTTATCCACATCCTTTAATAAATGAGGATTATGTAATGCCTCTTTTCCACCATACAAATATTCTGTAATTTCTTTTTCATCTATTATATCCCGGTTTCTTATAATCCGGGCAATCAGTGGGTCAATTCCATATTTCTTTGCCATTTCCATGAAATTGCCGCCTTTTCTGATTTCAATCCATTTCTCCATGAAGCTTTCTCTGCCTTATCTATTCATATTCCACATTTATGAGCACCAGTCCCTTTGCTGCTGCCACTGGTCCTGCCAGACTGCGGTTTCTGCCCTCTAATATTTCTTTCATCTCACGAACTTCCCGCTTTCCCGTTCCAACTTCTAACAGTGTTCCGGTAAGGATTCGCACCATGTTCTGTAAAAATCCATTTCCGGTAAAAGAAATGTCAAGTTCATCCTTTTTCTCTTCTATCCGAATCTCATAAATCGTCCGTACTGCCGATTTTTTGAAATGACGGTTGCCGCAAAAAGAAGTAAAATCGTGGGTTCCAAGCAGCACTTCCGCCGCTGCCTTCATTTTGTTAATATTCAGGTTTTCTGCCACCGGTGTTACATATTTTCTCCGGAATACATCCGGCTTCTCCCCTAAGAAAATGCGGTAGCAATAAGTCTTTTTTACTGCGTTTAATCTGCTGTGAAACCGAAGCGGTACTTCGGATACCTCTAATACCACAATATCCTCCGGCAGATACTGGTTACAGTACCGCTTTATCTCTTCCGGTTCATATGCACTCTGAAGTTTAAAATTTGCCACCTGTCCCATGGCATGCACGCCCGCATCCGTTCTTCCGGAGCCATGTATCTCTATTTCTTCTCCTGTCATTTTCTCCAATACCGACTGCAGCTTTCCCTGAATGGTCTGCTCTGTATTTCCCTGCACCTGCCATCCGCTGTATCTGCTGCCATCGTATTGCAATATCATTTTATAATTTATCATGTTTTCTCTCCATTCATTCTGCAACAGTATAACACGTTTTCCCGCTTTCCGGCATATACTTTATGGAATAAATATCATGAGGTTTCCATATGTCAAACCTTTCTTATATGCAAAAAGCCTCGGACAGAGGACAACTGCAGATTCATGTCACCACAGAGCGTGGCTTTTTCCCCATTAAAGATGCCTCCATCCGTCTCTCCTATACGGGAAATCCTACTGAAATTATTGAAGAACTATCAACTGACATTTCCGGTCAGACTGCAGCAGTTGAACTGCCGGCTCCCCCCTTAGAATATAGTATGGAGCCTTCTGAATTCCAGCCTTACTCGGAATATACCATTCAGGTAAATGCGTCCGGCTACCGTCCCATCAATATTTCCGGTATCTCCGTTCTGCCGGATAAAACTTCCATCCAAAATGTCCGGATGGAAACTGCCACCGTGGAAAATCCACTGGAACGAAATATTGTTATAACCGCCAACACTCTCTATGGGAATTTTCCGCCGAAAATCCCAGAGGATGAAATCAAGCCGATGACTGAAAGCGGCGAGATTGTCTTAAGCCGTGTTGTCATCCCGGAATATGTCATTGTCCATGACGGCCCGCCAAGTGATTCTTCCGCCAACGACTACTATGTCCGTTACCGGGATTACATCAAAAATGTTGCCTCCAGCGAAATCTATGCTACCTGGCCGGATGCAGCTCTCCGTGCAAATATTTTAGCGATTATGTCCTTTACCCTGAACCGGGTGTATACGGAGTGGTACCGGAACAAAGGCTATGATTTTACCATTACTTCTTCCACCGCCTTTGACCACAAATTTGTCTACGGCAGAAACATTTTTTCCAACATTTCCAATATCGTCGATGAGATGTTTAACAGCTACCTTTCCCGCCCGAACGTCCGCCAGCCGATTCTGACCCAGTACTGTGACGGGCAGCGGGTAAGTTGCCCGAACTGGATGCCCTTTTTGGTTTTGCGTATGTAGTAAAATTTTGATGCTTTTTGCGCCTAAAAGATGCCGTATTTACTGCTGATTCAGCCACTTTTTTGTGTGCCAAACTCTCTACTTTTCATAGACTGATACATACTTGCCTGCTGCCGTAATGTATAACCCAGAAATAAGCTTATACATGCTACCGCCACCTACTTTAATAGGTCCTTCTGCGATTGTAAAGACTTCATTCTTTGCCACTCTTCCTGAAACAGCACTACTATCCCAGCTTGGTGTTTTTCTAACTGCCAAATTATCCACCAGCACTTTCACATACTTTTTCTTCTCCGGCAATTCCACCGGTGCAACTGGCTTCGATTCAGCCGCTACATAATCAGATAAAGCGTATGCGATTGCTCTGCACACCTCTTCAAATTTCTGTTCATACAGTGCAGCATCAGGATTATTCACAAAGCAAACCTCAATAAGCATTGCCTTTGCCTTTGTTTTACGGATAACATATAATCCGCTTCCGACTTTTACTCCACGGTTAGTAAATCCAAGTGCTGCAATGTGTTCGCATACCTCTACAGCATCAGGATACTGTCTGCCCTTGTATGTATACACCTCTACTCCGTGTCCTGCTCTTGCAGCATCATTGTTAAAGTGAACACTGATAAAATAATCAAGGTCAGTTGCATTTGCCATTGCTACTGCTTTCTGTAAATATGCTGCCTGTGTTGGCGCGGAATCTACTGTGCATGGCACCACCTGCACCCCAGCTGTAGCAAAAAGCTCCATTAACCTGTTACATACTCTTCTTGTTTCCGTACTCTCAGAAATAACTCCAATTGTTCCACTTCCTGCTCCAGAAAGTGTATGTCCTGCATTTAATCCAATTTTCATCTTATTCTTCCTCCTTCTCTTCTGTCTTTGCAACCTCTTCCACCTGTGATTTCAGATTTTTCAACAGTGGTAATAAAAATGGCGGAACCGGTGCACCTATATCCTTGATATTCTCCAGAATACTGATGATTTCATTGCATATAATCCATATTGCTACTACGCACGCTATGAGAAATGTAATCGGCATTGTGATTCCAATTGTAGCAGCGGCATATTTCAGTAACTGGTCAACAATTGCTCCAACCACCACCAGAAGCCACATGGAAATCTTCTTTGCAATTCCCCGTAATCCCTTGTATGAATCCACCGGCTGGTTACGATACTTTGATGCAAAGATACCTGTCGCATAGTCAATAATGTTGCAGGCAACCATAAGTAATACCGGTACATAAAGTATACCGAGCAGGGATGATAAGAACCCCGTTACTGCTGTTATGATTGCTTTGATTGTGTTGTTATTCATTTTCTTTTCCTCCTCTTTATCATGTTATTTTTTAATTTAGAATTATTTTTTATTGAAAAACACCTTCTTTCTATAATTAACTAAACACAAATTAATAACGAACAAATATCATATTGCAATATAGGTCATTAACAGTTATGGTCCCACTTGAGATATTTTTGTAATGTAACCTTAATGTACCATCACTCTTTGGCACATCTGATGCTCTTACTGGAATAGCGAAACTATTGGAACAAGTTCCTCCAATGCCTAATATACATTTATAGTTTTTGACCGTCGGTACGGAAAAATATATATCTGCACCCTGTCCGGCAGCAATTGATGTGGCAGCATATATTTTTACTGATTTAATGATTACTATAGAGCTTAAATTTGTGTTTAGTTCATTAAATGCAGCTTCAACTCTGTCCTCCAAATCATTCATAGTTTCCGCATTAAATGCATCACCCTCAACGGAAATTATCCCCTCACTTCGTGCCACAGTAACCAAATCTGTGCTTCCGTCCTCTTTTGTTAATAACCGGCGGTTGATAAATTCCGCTACCCGGTCTTTCCATGTTTTCTTATTAAAAGCCATAATCTACCTCCTATAAAAGTAATCCACTGGATTCACCTGCATAAATCTCTGTTCCACAATAATAATGGAAGTTATTCAGCAGGATTTCATAAACATCACTTAAAATCTTTTCGATGTCATTCCATTTTTCAAAAGTATTTACCGGTTCTTCCGGGACTGTTGGTGTAGTGGAATGAATACAGTAAGCACTTCTGATTTTTCCGGTATTCTCTCTGATTTCACCAAACAAGGTGACTGTAGGTATCTCCGGCACATCACTTACTGTAAGATTCAGTTCCAGCACATCAGACAACAATTGAATGTTATTCTGGATCCGTATTAAATCCGAAGTATTCAAAGTACCTTTCATACCAGCATACCATTCCCTTTTTTCTGAATCAGTGAAATTCTTCCATCCCTTTTCCAGTAATTCCAGAACTCGGTAAATATCACTCTGAGACCGGTCTGTCACGGCTTCTATCCAAAGCAGCATACTCCGTCACCTCTTTTTCCTTTAAGTCAGCTATTTCTTTCTTTAGCTGCTCATTCTCTGCTTTTACCTGCTTATTTTCTTCCTGCAAAGATTTAATAATCTGATATGGATTAAGCAAATTCAATTTCATTAGATAATTCCACCCCCTCCGGCATAAAGTTCTGTGCCTGCGTAATAATTTTCTGTAACCACAACAGAATATCCACGGCAACTTGCAGTTGCTATAAAGCCACCAGTCAAATCAATCGTCTGGCTTTCAATTAGTGTTGTAGAAGTATTTCCGGATGTATCTGTTACATTTATCCAGTTTCCAACCTCTTCCAAATCCAAAAGAAACTTCATATCAATCTTTTTTCGTAGGGAATAATAATCTAATAACCGCTTTGCAATATCCGGAAGATTCTTAAGGTTATACAAAGTTATTGTGCCAAATGATTTCACAGATTCTGATTCCCCGGCTTCCAAGTGAGTCACATTTTCCTGATATGCCACTTTAGCATCAGCGTATTTCTTTCCAGTTATGGTGCATGTACCTGCTTTGCTCATTTGAACTTCAATATAATTCGTTCTCACGGTCTTTGCAGTTCCACCGGTTACTGTAATGGACGCAATCTGATACGGTTCTGAAAAGGTGATCCTATTTAATCCTTTCGGAAGATAGTCATTGTAAATCTCACTATCCTTATCTTCTAATGTATAAACACTTCTTTCTATTGAAACACCGGAAACATAGCCATCCAATGAAACAGATGTATTTCCATTGAACTTCCGGTCTGGTCCCACAGTATACTTTACATATCTATCCGGCTTATAGACCTTTACCGAATCACTCCTGCTGTCACTTGCCAAGGCACCACAGGCAAAACAAACCATCTGCAAAGCTTCTCTACAGGTCTGTATCTCCAAATATCCATCTAAGAGGGTGTTATATACTTCTTCCTCAATGAAATACTTTGTTATTCCGGCACTGGCAAATATACTCTCCAATATTATTCCGGCTTTTCTGGACTTGTAAATTTCACCATCGTAATAGGTATACTTATCCATCAAGCCGATTTTATCAATCATCTTAAAATTCACGATATTCTTTTTAAAAGAAAAATCATCTATATGGAATGTACCTGCCGGAATTTCTTTACCGTCCTTTATTTCCGTTAATGTAATCTGCTGTGTTTTCTGCACCGATTTCCATGCTCCATTTTCATTGCCAATATCAAAATCATTGTTGACATCCACAATCTCTAACTCTGCTTCATTAATGGATAAGGATGCCGATGTAAAATCCACTTCCTCTGTAACTTTCCCAGACTGGATTAAGTCATCCTGCCATGCTATGTATAGTCCATATAGAATGTACTGCAATCTTGCATAACACTGTGGATACCTGGTCTTAGTTATTTTAATAATGACCTTACCATAATTCTGTACCGGACAATTGCAGGTAAAGACAAGTGCATCCGGGTAAAACACTTCACTTAATAACTTTGTTCCACCCAGTGTATACCACTCAATCTCGACCTCTTCTGGATAGTCCATTCCAAAATACAATGTCAGACCGGATGATGAATGTGCCTTTTCAAAAATAACGGTAAGTGTCGGAGCAGTTGCAAAGCTGCAATCTGCTCCGGACATATCGTCACTCCAAAAAGCTACATTCTCCGGATTGGATTCCACAATCTGCCTGCTGCCATCAAGTACAAACTGATTCAATTCCAAGGTTCCGTATTCCGGTACTTTTCTTTCTGCCTGCAGATTACTTAATTGTCCAAAGGATTTATTCTCTGAACTGGAAGGAGTTGCATCTTCTAATGCTGATACATCAGTAAATTTCATTTCTGCTTTACAGCCTGTCCTCAATGTAATCCCTCCTTATGCTGTCTTATATGGTTTCTTAGATGTCATTTTCCAAGACAACCCTTTATACTGTGCACCTGTGCCAAGAACCTTCTCCACCTCGTCCTTAATGGAAGAAAAGTAGCCGTAGAAATCAAACTGCTTTGATGCATCCGGTAAGGATACATGGTGGAAACGATTGGAACAGTCTGAAATATGCTCTATCAGACTGTCATACAGGCTTGCATCTTCAATCGTACCAATTGATATTTCATAGTTCTTATAAAGACCAATGGTCTCTATTTTGATATCTCCATCTTCTGTCCTCTCTGCATATTTTTCCAGGAAGTCCATTGTCCGGGATATTTTTACAAAGGGGATATCATATGTAATTCCATCAATCACAAGACCTTGTGTATATACTGCCATACCTGATTATCCCCCTTATCCTGTTACTAATCTGACACCGATTCTCTGTGATTCGGCATTAAAATAAGGTAATTCACATTTTGCAAATGCTTTACCATCTACTTCCATCACAAGTGTTGTCGGTGTGTTATATGTTGGCATTCTGGAAGCCAGCTTTCCTGCCAGTTCATCCATCCAGCCGGTATTGTTCTCCAATGGTAAGACTGCTTCTCTTCCGGCTTCTCCGATTTCTGCCAGTGTAGCACCGGTTGTAATACCGCCATTAGCCAGTCTTGGCAAACTTACCTTGCTCAATTCCGTAATATTAAATCCAAATGTTTTACCACCCAAAACCGGAACCCAGTCCGGGACATCAAAGGAAAGATTATTCAGTGCTCCGATTACCGTATTAATTCCACCAATGACACCGTTTGCCATTCCCTCAATACCACCAAGGATGCTATTAATAACACCTTTTATTGCACCCCAGATAGCATCAAAGATATTTGTTACAGTGGTTTTTAAGCCACCCCAAATCTTATCCCATACACTTTTAATTGCATTTAATGTATTAGATATGCCTGTCTTTATACCATTAATGGTACCGGTTATTGCACTCTTAATTCCATCCCACACTTTTGATGCAGTATCCTTGATTTTTCCCCAGATATTGCTCCATGTTTCTTTTATTTTATTAATTACATTGGAAATTACTTCTTTGACCTTTTCTATTGCATTGCTGATGAACTCTTTAATCTTCCCCCAGATTTCAACAGCTTTTTCTTTTATGGTATCCCAGTTCTGATATAAAAGAACTCCTATAGCTATAAATGCTGCGATTGCTGCAATAACAATTAATATCGTTAATGCTAAAGGTGCTGTTACTAAATCTGCAATACCCATTATTGTATTATAAATACCCATTACTGTATTTAAAGTCACAACAATTCCGGCAAGGATTCCAATTGCAATTGCTACTGCTTCTATAATAGTTGCAGCGGTTTCATTCTGTGTCACTCCCACAAGAAACTCATAGATACCTTCTAAAGCATCTATCACACCTTCACCAAGTGCTGAAAATATTCCACCCCAATCAATCGAGCCAAGGAAGGTAGCTACATCTTCACCTATCTGCTGCCAATCTGTTTCCTCTATTGCTGTTGTAATAGTATCCAAAAGTCCCAGGATAAGACCACCAACAGTCAATCCTAGCTTTCCCCAGTCCACAGAACTAAAGAAGGTGCTAATGCCTGCTGCAATGGATGAGCCAAGACCAGACCAATCATATGATGTTACAAATCCATATGCCGTATTTATGCCTGCCATAAGTGCAGATGCCAACGTCATGCCAAAGGTAACAAAAAGCATCGGTGTTATAGCACCCTCAATTCCTTCTGCAATTTTTGTTCCAAATGTTTCAAAATCAAAAGTTGTAAGAAACGTATACGCAAACAACAACCCCGTCATAAGACCATTACCTATTGTTGTTCCAATAAGATTCCAGTCCAGACCAGATACAAATCCATTCAGACCATTTGCAAGGTTAGTTGCGAAATTAGCAGCCTGTGTCTGAATAAATCCCCAGTCAATAGCTGACAGTGCTTCATTCAATTTCTGTGCTACAAGGGAACCTACACCATACCAGTCACCACTATCAACAGCACTCTTGAACTGCTCCGCCCAGTCGGATACTACTCCAACATCCGCCTGCTCAAATCCGCTTCCATCTGCTCCACCGGAGGAAGAACCGCCGCCACTTCCAGATGCATCATTCTTCTGTAACACATCCAAATCATCAAACCCAGCAAGACTTCCTTTTGCATTGTCCGCAGATTTTCCTACATTATTTAAAGATGCAGCATAATTCTTATTCTGTTTAATTGCCTGTGTATAGGTCTTTTTCCCACCGAGGATTGCAAAGAACCTTGATACGGCATTAGCAGCCGCACTTATCCAGTCAATCAGTTTTACCAGATATGGAATAACTGCACTGATAATCGGTGCAAAGGCTACTGCCAGACTGTTCTTAAGCATTCCGGTAGAGGATACCAGTGCAGACATATTTTTATTGTATTCTTTCGAATATACTGCCAGATTCTGCAACCCGCTCTTAAGGAATTCCACACCCTTTGACATTGCCTGGAATACGGCCATGCTAAGAACCATCTGACGCATGGTTTTTAATAAATTAGAAAATCCACTGGAAGTTTTATTCGCTCCTGCACGTAAATTTTTTAATTTAGAAAGTACACCGCCTATGGAATTCTTTATCTTCTTTAATCCATTTACACCTTTCTTTACTCCATCACTAACTTTGCTGACAACACCACCAAGCACTTCTTTCATCTGCTTTAACTTTCCAAGCAGTCCATCCGGCGCATTTCCTGTTTCTTTTGTCTTAAGAGCCAATTCCTCTGATTTTTTGTTTAATACAGCCATATCAGCATTAGCATTTTGAAGATCCTGCTGTAATTTCTGATAAGCATCTGTATTCACAGAGTTAGTAAATGCATCACCGGAATTCTTCATTTCATCCATCTTTGCGGATATACCAAACACTTTTTCTTCTGCATCTGCAATCTTATTATTCAAAGTATCCCATGCATTTCCAGAAGAGATTCCAGCAGCTTCCCATTGATTCTGTTCCGCAATCAATGCCTGCATTTCGGACTGTGCTTTCTCAAGTTCAGCTTCTAATGCCTTAAAGGAATCTGTTTTTATAGTCGGTGCTTCCATACTCTTCATCTTCTGAGTGATTGCATCAATCTTTTGTGCTGTCTTATTCATGCGATTCTGCAAAGACATCAACTGGCTTGTAGCATCTTTTGTATCAATTTTTGTATTTATCCTGATTTCACCATCGTAATTACTGCTTCAGCATCACCCCTCTCGGAAGAAATCCAGTGCTTCATCGGTTTCCTCTTTTTTACATTTCATTTTCTCTCGCAGTGCATCGACTTCATCAATCTTTTGCTTTTCTGCATCTGTATAAACACGCTTCTTTTCTTTTTTCTCTTCCAATCCATAAATGTACTGGGCATTTTGGATAGATTCTCGCTCTTCCTTGGACATCTTGCTTTTCAGTTTCTTCCGGCGAATATCCACAACCTGTAAAAATGAGGATTGTCGTTGCGGCATATTCCAAAGCATTCCCATAAATTCCCACCAATGCAGATCTGCTTCATTCAGATTGATACCATATATCTGCCGGAAGTCAGCATATATTCTCCACTGGTCATTATTAAAATCCATCAGCCGCCTTTTATCACGTTCCTTAGGACTTCTATCATGACACCAGCCATTCAGGAACCATTCCAAACATTCCTGCACCTGCTCTTTCGGTGGAACTTCACCCGGAAAAAGAAGATTTGCAATGACATCTGCCTTCTCAAAATCTTCCAGTTCATCATCTTCAAAGACAAGATATATCTGTATTCCAATCTGGAACCAATAATTTATAGGATATCCGTTCCATTCTGTTGGTAACGGGTCCAGTAACACATTATTCATGTCTACTTTCCTTAAACTCCTGAATCAATTCATCCTTCGTCTTGGTATGCTTTCCACGTTTTCCAGCATTATATTTATTCTGTGTTCTCTTGATACGTTCTCCGTATGCTTTTTCCATGATTGGCACAAGGCTGTCTACCAGTTCTGCAAGGGCAATTTCATCCGGTACAAAATCCGGATTCAGTTCGTAATTCTCCCGGAATACCTTTCTGCAGAAGTTTTCTCCGAATACCTTATCCAGTTCCTCCATAATTTTCTGTGAAGTCATTACATGAACATTGATATATGCCATTAACTGAGCCGGATTAACATCATCCTCGATATCCTTGAACTTCTGTTTTACCTCTTCCATCTCTTTTTTTGCTGATTCTGACATCTTATCGATATTCTCATACAGATGTACGAAACGAGAAAAAACAGTAATATCATTACAGTCCAATACCAGTAAATCATCCTGCTTATTCACACTAATCTCTAATAAGTTTGTTGCTCTTTCTAATCTCTCCATAATTATCCTTTCAACAAGGGCAGCCCTAAAGACTGCCCATATATTTTCTATTCACTTGCTTTTGGTGCCCAGGTGTAACCACTTTCTGTAATAGTGATTTCACCTAATTCTACTTCACCATTACCCTGAATCTGAATTGCAGAGGTAAGGATTCCGCCGCCCTCTCCACCAGTGGATGATGGTGCAATAATAACTGGGATTCTGATACAGTCACCTTTTCCACCGGTAATATCAGATTTGTAGAAACGGAAGTAATACGTCTCACAATCCTTTCCGGTTGGGAATGTTTTGAATCCATTATCAATAGCTTTCTGGAAGTCATCATTCAGATACTCCCTCTCTGGGGACATGGAGAATTCATATCCCTTTAATGTAGATGCTTTCGCTTTCATATTTACATACTGCGTACTCTCTACATCAGGGCCCCAATCTTCTGTAAGTTCTGTAAATCCGTCACCCATCTCTACAATATTCGCTGATTTTCCACCAAGCCAAGAACCAATGTCGATAAGTGACACCATATTTGTTCTATCTTCTGCCATTTTCTATCATCCTTTCTTGAAATATAATAAATTGAATCCGCACTGGAAAACGGAAGCACCGCTTTCATCTTTTCCAGATAGGATAGTTGTCGTTGTTCTCTCTATCTTCCGGATAGTTCTTCCTTCCGAAAGTGGCGGATATTCCATACTTTCTAACCATTCCGCTAATCCCTCAAGACTGCGTCTCTTAACAATTACTGCCTTATTTGTAGTCGGACTGCATTTAAAACATACTGAAAAAGGAAACTGTGCTTCAAACGAGCCGGAAACATACTGCTTTGTTATAACTGCCCCGGATAACGGAAATATTCCTATGCTCTCTGATTCCTTAAGGTCATCCAAACATATCTTATTCTGTGTTACCGGAACATCCGGATATGCCGCAACGATACGAAGTACCGCTTCTGCAATATTATCCTGCTCTGTTATGCTAAGTGCTTTCTTATTCGTATCTGCCATTATGCGCCCCCTACTTCAATATGTGGTATAAGGTTATAATCATCAACATTCGTAACTTTAAAGCAGTTATCATACTTTTCTTTCATATAGGTAAAGAAATCCTCACATGGATTTTCCTGTGAGGTATCACCCTCTACAAAGAAATCTGCTCCGCCGGTGAATGTGAAATTACTTTCTTTTTCTGCAGACTGCTGCCATGCTTTCGGTTGCAGATATTTTTTTGTGTCTTCCGGCAGGAAATCCCATCTGACATATAACTTTGCGGAATCTGCTGAATCCAGTCCGCTATTTGATACATTCGCCCCTTTGGTAACAATTAACCGTACATTCTTAAGTACAGTTGCATACCAAGTTTCCGAACCCATTAAATCATCAGATGTTTTGTTATATACGGTAACAGTTTTGTTATAAAAGATATCTCCCATCTCACACCCCCGCATATAACAGACCAGTTCCGGCTAAATATTCAACTGCCGTATCATAAATAAGCCGGTTCTGTGCCCTCTTATCACTCAATACTGCGGTAACAAGAGTTTTATTATCTCCGTAAGTGATAGATTCTCCACCGCTTGAACGTGATTTTACATTTGTTTCATCTGTTGCTGTGGCTGTCTTGGTGGCCTTATCAATCTCATAAAGCAAATCAGCTATTGCACATGCTGCTTTCTGCAATGGTTTGTTGAATTCTTCCAATGCTTCATCTGTAAGATTATCCTGTGTAATAGACCGCAGCTTATCTTCTGCTCTTGATTCCCATTTATCGAAATCAGAGGATTCCTTTATAGAATCCCCATAATATGTCTTCTGATAGAATTCAAATGTGGTTATCATATCGGAATCCCCCTTTCTTCTTAGGCAAAATCAACCAGTAAGTCTGCATCCAGTTCTTTGATACCATAAATAATATCGAAAGAAACTTTGTCCTGTTTGTGATCAGAATCGTAATCGAATACAACTCTGATTCCAAGACCATCGGCAGATGCAATATAAGCATTCTTATTACCCATTGGTAACTCAAGGTTACGAGTAACAAGTGCAAGACCATTTCTGTGAAATCCGAGCGCATGAGCCTTGTTTACCACAAATGCGTCTGTTGCTGCCACATTATCCGGAATATTCTGATCTACTTTCACGGTACCTGCACCGGATGCAAGTGTTACATCCTCAGTTACAGTATACAGATAGCCATTTACAATTAACTGGTCACCTTTCTTAATAGTACTTGCTGCTGTGGTACCATCAGATACTGTAAACTGTGTTGCATCCTTAGTTCCTGCAACCTTGTAAGATTTCACTGTACCTGGTGTATCATTCTGATTTTCCGGGCAATTCTGGGACATAAAAGTCTCACAGCTATATACCTTTCCAATCTCAGATTCCTGTAATGCTACAGAGTCACCCTTGTAACACTGTTTTGCAAAGTTATCCAGAGTGTTATACTTATACAGAATGGTTGGTGGCAATACTAATCTTCTGTTGGCTCTTGGAGCCTTTGCCATGTCTAAGGCCTTGCCAACACCTGCAATATCCGTAATAGCCGGTGTGTCTGATACAGTTGCTTTCTTATTAGCTTTGGAAATACCTACTGCTAACAAATCTGCATCAATCTGCTGTGCCATTGCCTGCATAGCCGGTGCAATAACCTGTTCAGAGAAGTCTTTAATATTTAATGTCATTTCTTTTGAACCAACATTAACAGTAATATCTCTGAATCTGTCCATTGTTACCGGTACGGAACCTTCTGCAATGTCCTGTGCTTCTGTCTGTCCGGTGAAGTTCTTAGCAACAAAGGTTGCCGGTTTTCTAACGGTGATAGTGTCACCTACTTTGACGAAATCTGCGGAATAATCTCTGTGGACAAGATTTGCCATCGTAAGATTACTCTGTAAAACCATCAATGCTTCATTCGCAATAATCTGCGGTGTTAAAATTGTGTTTGGCATATTTAATCATCCTTTCCTATTTGTTCTGTGCTCTCCACTTCTTATAAGTGGCAAAGTCCATTTTGTTCGGGTCACCAGTAATTGGCTCTGTGCCCTGCTGCTGGTGTGTCATGTGGTCTGTGAACTGAGCGGAATTGTCATCATCATGTTTCTGCTGCTCATCAACGAATGCCGTCGCATCTTCCTTTTTGTAAGCATCCACAAAATCATTAAATCCCACAAGCATTCCATTCTTCATTTTCAGCTTGTCTGACATAAGGTCAGATACAAATGCTTTCTTAGCACTATTGGAACTGAATTTAAGGTCTTTTACCGCTGCATCTACTGCATCTTTATAATCCCTTTCTTCCAATTTCTGCTTATATTCATTTGCTGCTGTTTCCGCTTTTTCTTTCCACTCATCACGTTCTTTTGTGATGGTTTCAAGGTCTTTTCCATCGAATCCCTTTAAAGTCTCTTCTGCGGTCTCTGCACGTCCCTTATACTGGTCACGTTCTTCCTCCACTTTTTTTACTTTCTTATCAAGTTCTGACTTGGAATATACTTCCTCGCCGATGTTCTTCTTGATGGATTCTTTCATTTCGTCTGTCAATTCCAGACCAAGTTTTTCAAGTTCTGTGATTACTTTTAACATATTCTTACCTCATTCTTTCCAAGTTGTTGCTCCGGTCAGTCCGGCACGATTGAGTTGCTATTTACTCCATAGCTGGCAATTGCACAGGCAGGATTCGAACCTGCGACCACCGAAAAAGCATTCCGGTAAGCTACCTGGCTGCTCCACTGTGCACATATAAAAAAATGAGCCGAATAACCAATTCCTTTTAAGAATTGATTACGCGGCTCAAAGGCTCTATGGTAATCAGTATTTCATTTTTACACTTCTTACAGTATGCTGGGAAATTTCTTAGCTTAGTATCTTCCCGCAATTTCATAAAATGAGGATTCCCACATCTTGGGCAACTATACCAAGTTATTTTCATTTCATCACCTGAGTGTATTATATCATTTAGTTATAGCAAAGTCAATAAATATCAATTTCAAGTTATGGCTGTTACTATTTATCGTCCATATTAAGTCTGCCTTCTCTAATTGCAGCACATAGCATAGATAATGATTCTGTATATCCAAGTACTTTCTGCTTATCAGCTTCAGATGCATCACTTTTTAAAAATGCACTTACTTCCTCTTCCATCAAAAAAAATTCTTCCTTTGTATGTTTTTTCTCATGCATTTTTGCAATCAGCTTATCCGCTTCACTTGATTTCTCAGTAATCGTATACTTTTCATTATATTCCGCTATATCTTTTAATAATCCTTCAATATCAACCATTTCTACCACCTTTCAATCTCTCAACAAATCCAATAACCTCGTTATAATCTTCAAATGAAGCCCCGGCTTGTCTCAAACATTCATCCACTCTATTCTCCAGCCATTGATACCGTTCTGGAAGTGGAATATTGAATATTTCCTTTGCAAATTCTGCATCTGTTCCGAATGAGAATCTATTATTCAACGCTTGTAAAACAATCGTTTTATCTTCATACGCACATGCATTTATAAGATTCTTTTCCTTGCATATTTGCTGCTTTAGCCATTCAACAGTTGCCTCTTCGATATACTCGTTTGTGCTGTATACTTCTGGCTTATAATAACTACCAGAACAAGAATGTAACATTTCATGCCATATAACTCCATCATCAACAGTATCTACAACCGAAATATTGCAGGACCACTCTTTTATTCCTAATGCATCATCATTTATCAATGAATTATTAACAATAATCTTTCCGCTCCACTTTGATGGTCTATCCGAATAATGTGTTATTTCCTTTTTTATCTGTTGTGCAATCTGTTCAAACTCTTCCTTTGTTCTTTTAGTATAGCCTGTATTTTTTGCTTTTTCCATCGGTTTTTTTATACTTCTATTTTCAAATGCTCTTGCTCTACCTCTTGCCTTTGCAGCCTGCTCCCGCTTATAGCCTGCAACCTTTAACCGGTCAGACTGCTTCTGTAAATCATTCTCTGTGCAGAATTCATTATATGCCTTATTCTGTTCTCTTAATTTATAAGCCAGCTTATCATAATCATTTTGGAGTATCTCCTTTACATCTGTTTCAGCAACTAAATCTATTTCCTGCTGTTTCATTAATAATCGTCTTTTCGTGGCTCTGATGCTCCGCTCCATAGCACGCTGCTTCTGCTGATTCTGATACAACTTACGGCTTTCTTCCGTGTCTATCGTAGACTTTCCATTTTCATCAACATATGGATTCTTTAAAGCCTTGTCCCACGGTTGATGCGAATGTCTACAATTATAGCCATGTAAACCTAAAGGATTAACAACTTTTCCTGCTCCATTCTCTCCAATATCATATCCGGTCATTTCTAAAAGATTCGGATATCCCGGCTCACTTCCCCGGATCCGATATACTTTCCCCTGCCAATTCTCATGACCGGCAAGATATGGTTGCCCCGGTTGCTGGATTCTGGCTCCTAAATGAGCAGATACCAGTACATACTCTATTCCACCCTCTAATATGTATTGATTCGTAATTTGTGCACTGGTCTGATTCATGGATGTCACCACGCAACAACGAACTGCCGCTTCTAAGGAACGGTGCGTGCCTGTCGGATATTCTACAACCATGCCCTTTTTTGCATAATTATCTAATATCTCACACACTGCACTGGAATAACTCTGTACTCCACTTGCTACTCTCATTTCCGCTTCATCTAACATCCTTGTTAAGTCTACCTGTGCCTGGTTCATTGTTGTTCTGGTCAGATTATCAAGTTCCCCCTGGCACTTCTGATATTCTGCATTCATAACGGACATAACTGCTTGATTTTCCAGTGGATTAACTATATTTATCCCTATCTGATTAAATCTACTTAAATCATCATTCCATGAAGTTATAACGGCATCCTGCAATAGTTCTTTCAGTTCTCTTTTACTTAAGCCGGTCAGCTTAGACAATTTATTCATTATCTCTGCCCGGCTCTCGCCCATCTGCTCCAACTTCCAGATAAGTCTATCGGCAGTACCAGAGACAGATTGCGATTTCAAAAGCCGGTATGCTATATCCTTAAATATATAATCTTCCAACTGGCGGTATAATTCTATCATTCTATCCGCTTTATCATTAAAATACTCTGGTTTTAACATTCTATCCCTTTCCTACTGTCCTACGAACTAATTCAATCCAATGCTTAAGATTCTGCTCCTTTGCATGTTCAAACCAATGGTCTGTAGTGCCTGCTGCATGTTGTATTAAAGGTGTACCGGTGGGATATTTCTGTTCTCCCTTTTGAGCATATGAACGTCCATCCTTTGTAAGATACAATTCCCCTTCATACTGATAGTGTGCATATGGAGTATCCTTTTTACCCCATGATATTACACCCCCGTAAAGTCCCTCAGGATAGCGTACGCTTCCCCTCAAGGCTCCCTGTTGAAATGGTATAAGATTATTGGAATCTTCGACAACCTGTATATTCAATAGTTTCTGTGCTTCCATTGTATTTCTGTCAAGCCGTGTGGTATTTACCTTTATATTTACATTTCCAACCGTTTTATCATATTGCACACTACATCCCTGCCTTATTCTTCTCCAAATAATTTAGATTCACTATCTGCCTTCATTTCTTCACCAATAGCCTTGGCATCCTCTTCTGAATAACCTTCAAATTTCACTAAGTACATCCAGAACGGTACCTTGCCATTGGTTACATACTGCCACCATCTCTTTCTATCCTCTTCTTCGTTATAAGTAATATCTCCAAAGTCATAGGATGGCACATAATTTCCTACCGGTGCAAAATTGTATAAATCTGCAAAAACAGATTGTGCATAATACAAGTCATTCAAACATTTTCTAAGGGCATCTCTAATATCCTTAATAAGCTGTATTGTTCTTCTATCATCTGCTTCTACCTGTGTTGCAGTTACCATTCCGGTTTTCTGGTCTAAAACAAAGTATCCATTCGAATAGCCGCACTTATAACCAATCTCTGATAACAAATGATTGATTCCAACCTGCCGGTCAGAACTTCTAAGAGGTCTTTCGATTGCCTGATAGAAATCATCCTCTGATGTGCCCGGTACTCTCTTAACATGATGCGGAAGTTTTATGTCAGATGGTGCATTTATTTTTCTGCCCGGCTCCTGCAACATAGTTTCGCCAAGCAATTCTATATCCTGGCTATCTTTTATCTCACCGGTAAATCTGCTATATGCAATATCAAGGTCTTTTAATTCTTCCACTGCTTCGGAAAACAGAGACATTCCATAAGGACTGTCTAAATCCAAATCATTAGCATTCGGCATTGCAAACACACCAAATAACATAGAATCAATGTTTTCTCCGTTTTTCTTTGTCAGCGTAACATCCGGCTGCAGCATGGACCATTTTGTCATAGACAAATCTATTGGTTTTCCTATTTCCGCTTCATTATTTGATATATAGGCTCTATTCTGAATCAGATAAAATGTAACATCCTCATATTCTCCGCTCTCTTCATATCTGACTTTTGCAGTTCTGAAACTATGCTGCTCTAATTTCGTATACCAATTGTCACCGGACTTATATCTGTCCTGAAAACGCATTCCGGTAATCTTTCCCATTCCATCAACTTCTGTAACTTCAAAATTTGCCGGTGTAACAATATCCACTCCATTTCCATTTGGCTTTAATACAATTGTTCCAAATGCACAGCCATATTCCACCCACTTTCTCAGATGTGGCATTACTGCACTGTTATTCCAGTTCTCCATATAGTCCCCACGGTTGCCATCAAAACTTACTCCTATTGCAAGTGTGACAAGCCTTGCTGTTTCTGAACAAATGGATTTTGCAAACTTAATTGTCTTTATATTATCTTCTGGATCTACCCAATCCGGTCTACCACTGTAAATATCCATCCAATACCGGATTGCCGTTTCCATTGCTCCGGAAATAATTGCAGTTGTTCCAAATTCACTCTTAGCTTCACTCTTAAACATCCTGTTCCACCATCCTTTTATCATACTTAAAAATCCCATTATGCTGTACTACCTCGCTTTCTCCATATTGGTTCATAGCTGTATCTCAAAGCATCTATGATATGGTTATTAGCATCTGGATATCCAGATATCGGATTACCATCCTTATCCCTCTCATACTCATATTTTGATAATTCTTCATAGGCTGCCGGTGTTCTTGCCCGGTCTATAACAATGTGCCTTACCTGCAGCCACTTCATTCCATATTCAATCGAACCGGGTCCTTTTATTGCTTCCCTTGCCGGAATCCCCATATCCTTATAATCATTTACAGATTTCTTTTCTGCTGAATCGCAGATAATCGGATAATCATCATATTTATGGTTCTTTATCCACTTTCCAGTCTTTTCGTTGCTCTGCTTATTCACATAGTTTTCTGCAATCAGGTAGATAGTCTCTGCATTCCGGTTATAGTAAGACCTTATAAATGCGTAATGGTCTGGATACCATCCCCAGTCAACACCTTGATATATTCTGTCAAATGTGGCTATTTCTTCATCTGTAATTGTTCTGAATTCCAGATATTCAAAGACTGCACCACCGCTTCCATTTGCCTTACCCATATATTCATTCTCATAGGCATCCGGATTGGTTTCTTTCAAATGCTCCGCTTCTTCTATAAAATCTTCGCCTAACCATTCCGGTGGAACATCCAAATATGTGCTGCGTATAACCATCATAGAATCCTTAGGTGTTGCAACATACTGATTTACCCAGCAATTCGCACTTTTGGGCGGATTAAATATCTTAATTATGTATGCACCACTGCCACCACGGATTGCAGACTGCTCAATTTTACGAACTTCCTCTTCTCCGCTGAACTGATCTAATTCTTCAAAGATTAATATTCCAATAAATCCAAACGGTGGCTTAATGGACTTTATCTTTTCCGGATCATCTGCTCCTCGGAAGAAAACCTTTTGTCCGGTTGGTTTATATGTAATTTCCAGTGGTGATAATTTAAAGTCCCAATTTTCCCTTACAAACATGGGATTCTCTGCCTGCTTATCACATCCCCATGCCATCTGTGCATATACAGAATCCCTCAGTGTATTTGCTACTTTACGAACTACCAGACAATGCATTTGTGGATTATTCATCATTATTTCATATGGAATTTCCATGCCACAGGATGATTTTGTGGAACCACGTCCACCGGGGAAAACATATTCTCTATGTCCATGCTTCCGCATATCTCTGACTGCCGGATGAAACACATCTGCAATGGTATCCAAATCAGTATGATATATTCCACGGTTCAATGCTTCTTCTCGCTGTCTTTGTATCTCTTCCTGCTCTTCCTTTATTTTCAAAGACTTTTCCAAGTCAGCACAGGCTTTTAAGATATCTCCATTTTCCGGTGTGAATCCGAAATCATCCTTACGTTCCCCTCTGGCAATGGATGTTCTGATTCTCTGTATTTCTGCTATGTTACATATCCGCTCATCATCAATCTGTTTCTGTCTCTCCGCTATATAAGCCGCTACGTGAGGTTTCTTGAGGTTATCCGCACCTGTTCTATAAGCTGTCCTCTGTGAGTAACCTGCCCTCTTTGCAGCTTCGGTCGCATTTCCTGTCTCAATATAATAATCAGCAAATGCCTTCTGTTTAATTGTTAATTCATCCTGCACCTACTCACCACCTTCATCCTCTAAATAATCAGCTGGCAATAATAACCTGTCTGTCATTAAATGTATCTTTCCATCTATATCCTCAAATAATGGCTCCGTACCGTTATAAATGATGTAATCATATCCATCCGCAATAATGCCGTCCTGCTCTTCCAGTTCCACTTCTTCGTCCGATATTACTTCTATAGGGCATACCGATATTACTTCTCTGGTATCTTTCTTATATGTTACTATTGTCACCATTACCCACCGCCTTATATATCTCCAGTAGACACATCAGGGCATCCACCTGTGATGATGTCCGTATAATTTCAAATGTCTGGTCTTTCCATTCTCCAAGTCTTTCATAATAATGGAATACCTTTGTGGATAGAGATACCATAGGAATGAACCGGTTCTGCTCTACTGAATAAAACTGGCTGCGATTAATACTGATTGCCAATCCGCTCTGTAATATTGCCATCTGAAGCTTTTTCATCTTGCTATTGATATTCACTCTTCCACCTCATTCACAATAAAAAAAGAGCCGGATACATAGATTTCTCTACATATTCGGCTCTTGGCTCTAAGTTAATCATAACTTATTTTCATGCTTTAGTCAATTTATTATAACTACTTTACATAAAAAGATACCGCACCCTTTTGGAATATGGTATCTTCTTAACAAGCACCCGGGTTCGCACCGGGGTCTCCTCCATCAAGGGCTCTCCTCGTCCTGAGCTATCACTTGTTAAGATGAGAATACCATATTATTTCTATTTTTTCAAACGCAAAAGAGGATATACCGTTATGATATATCCTCTCTTATGCAGGTGTCCGGATTGCCCACCGGAGCCTCACATTTCTGTGTGTTCTCCTTCCTAAACTACTCCCTGCTTTATAAAATAGTACCATGTTCTTACTACTCTTTCAATCATTTTTTCCTCTTTTGATGTTACTGGATAGGTTCCATATTCATCATGTACATATCCTCTATGAGTATGAGGATCAAGTTTTGCACCGTTCACCAGATGAAAATGCCCTATATCAATTTGTTTATATCTTTTATTTTCTTTATCATAATAACTTATACTTTTTATTTCATTTTTAGCATTCACAGTTACATATATTCTTCCCTTTGTCATTGTTTCCATTGGTGCTGTAGCAGAACCATTATTATATTGGACATACTTTATATTTCCAGATTGATATAATGTCTCATACTCTGTACCATATGACTTACCTTTCTCACTTATCCCACTACTTGCTCCTCTGCCGCCCATTACTAATACCCCATATTACGAAGAATATCTTTTTCCATACGACGTTGTGCCCTTGTATATGATGCTGATGTAATTTCTCTGGTTGTTGCTTCACCGAAGCTATTCACAAATGTTTTCTGCTTCTTTTCATCCGGCTTTTTTCTTTTAGCCATTTCATTTTTTACTTCATTGTATTTTTTTCTGGAATTATTCATCTTTTTCTGCACATCATAATATTTTTGTGGCATTCCATTTCCTGGTACTGACTTTGATGCTATTTCATCCATTTGCTTTTTATAAGTTTCCATTTCTAAATTGTATTTTTTTGCCAAGCCTTCTAATTTCATGTCACTCTTTGAATCGGTACTTGTTTTCTTACTTAATCCTGATTTACTACCACGTCCACCAAAAAACTGTAAATTTATTTTTATCACCACTGTGCTACCTCCGCTTTTCTGAACTTATCACTAAACTGCTTAATATGTACGATATTTCCTTTGCATTCCTCTGGTACATTCCCGTAAAATATAATCTGTGTAGGCTCTAGCCTTTTCATCATTTCCATATATCCTGCAAAGAATCTCTGTTTGCTTTCCTTACTGTTCTGTGTACCAACAGAAGAAACTGCAACAACACTATGCGTAGGTTCTCCATCAAAGCACCATTCGAACGATTCCTGATTACTCCAGCAAATCGTAGGAATAACATTGATACCATGCATTTGCCAATATGCTCCTAGCCAATGTTTACGATAGTGGTTATATATCTGCAACGGCTTCGGAAAATCTGTATACAAACTAAAATCCGGTGTCAACACATACTTGAACCGTTGTAGCACTGGAATGTATCTATCCGGGTCTGTCCATACTCTAGTAAATTGGTAATCGTCCAGAAAGAAATGTACTGCCTTGCTCTCTGGATTCTTTGCACTCTTAGCATAATTAAATCCAATAAACTCTGCATTCTCAAATTGTGTAGGTTCTATCTCTGGTATCTCATACTGCCCGATTCCATCAAATAGCATCCGCTGTGCATTTTCATAATTTCTCTGTGATTTGTAACTCAACCTATTTCCTCTCTACTTATTATTCTCCACGAAAAAAGCACCGTGCTTATGCACAGTGCCTATTAATCTTCTTTTATTGGGGAGTAGGCACCCTTTCGAGTGCCCATGAGTTATGAAGTTCCGGAAAGGTCTTTTGCCTTTTCGGCTTAATAACATATTACTATACCAAAAACGAAATGTGTGAAAAAAACGAAACTATTTTTATTTTTTTAAATATTTTTTTAATTCCATTCTTGCACTATCCGCCGAAGTGCTGCCACCTATTCGTTCCGCTACCTGCTCCCATGATAACCTTTCAAAATACTTAAGCCTTACAAGTCTCTGGATCCGTGCCGGTGCATTTGCCATCCACTTCTCTACCTTAATCTTCTTGTATCGCGCTTTTACCATCCTATCCTGCAGCAACTGTTTTTCTTTTTCCAGCTCAGATGATTCCATGTAATGCTCTACCTGTCCACTGATATTGAAATTCTGTGCCTGGAATGGGAAGTCAGGGTTGCTCCCAGATACTTTGTCATGTACCACTTCGGTTTTCCGTAACTTCTGAATGTCTGCTTCGGTTTCCTTTACCAATTCACATGCATCTATATAATCCATTAATATATCTTTGTTCAATTCAATTCCTCCTGTTTTTGGGTATAAAAATACCGCCAGTGAAATACTGGCGGTATGATGTAAATACATTAGTATGGTCGAATCCAAAAATTTCCATTCTTTAAATTTTCTGGCTCCTCGTCTGAAATTATTTCATCCGGTTTATTTTTTGTCTTTTCATCTACAATTTTGTTTATTTCTTTTTCATCGTTGTAAACATTATTTCCCAAATTAATAAAAGCTCCAATTCTCTGAAAAACATTTCTCTTATAAAACCTTTTTGAATAATAATTTGTTGTTATTGTGAACGTAACTAATGCCCCACCCATTGCTGAAAATAAAGCTATAATTATATCCTTCATATACTTACTTCTCCCTTCATGAATTATTATATATAATCATATCATTTCCACCGCCAGTATTCAATTTTCAAGGTACAAAAGTCGAGTGTTATCGACAAATTAAAGTTCTTTATTCATCACTCCAATCTAATTTTTGACCACAATGGTAACACCATTTTGCAATATTAAAGCCTGTGAAACCAAGATTGCAGGTCGGGCAATAATATGTGTTGACATATCTAATTTTTTGCTCCTTGCTCTTAATAGGTTTCTTCGGTATCTGCTTTTCAAGTGCCTTGATTGCCATATCTACAAGTTCGTCCATCTTATCGTTTTCCAGCCATAAATCGTCTAAATTCCATTTTGGAAAGTTTTTGATAATCTCAATTGTTTCATTCTCTGTCATTCTTACACCTCCAACAGCTCCGGGTTGTCAAATACATTTCCGATGACCTCCATCTCATATCCTCTAAAACAATCAAAATTCCATTTAGCACCAATAGGCAATTTTTCAGATTTAACGCACATCCACGAAAATTGATAATGATTGTCTTGCCAAAATACTTTGTAAAGATTGCCTTTATCATCCTTAGCAATATCATTCTCATAAATCAGCTTACTGTTTTTATCCTTACCTCCTGTGCACTTGCAGATGGTGGATGGTTCTACCTCTACCTGTATTTTTTCAATGGGCGTTCCAAGACTTAAATCTGCACCAAGTGGTATTATAAAATGATGCGTATGCCTACCATCTGGATGCGTCATACAAAAATAAAACCCTTCCACCCATTGTTCATTATCAATCCGCTTTGCGCAGCATAAATATCTATTCTCCATCCTTTTTCTCCATTTCTTTCAGTTTTGCTTCTGCTTCCTCTCTGGTTAGGAATACTGTTATTCCAAGTTCTGTTTTCGAGAAGCCTACAACATTTTTATAAATCCCTTCAAGCAGTGTCCAATTAAATTGAATAACGTTGCATGGGTAGATGGTGATTGATTCAATCACAAATTTTGATATTCTTTTTCTTTCTGCATTAATTTCCCAAACGATATCTCCAACCTTGCACGGCAATTTCAGGAGTAATCCCTGCTCCTCGGCATCCTCGTATTTGCCTAACTTCTGCAAAACCTTAAAGGTTATTTCATAAAATAAATCATAAATCTTGTATGTACTAATATCTTCAAGAGAATATCTGAAAGGTTCAAATGCCTTTCCGTTGTCCTTTGTTAATCTCTCCATGCTATTCCTCACTTTCTGCCCGAAGCCACTTTAATAAGCACTCGTAGCAATTCTTATTCACCTCTCCATTGCACTTTTCATTTTTATTGAAATTCAAATCATACTCCGCCGGGCACATCATATTAGCTGCCAGCTCCTCATCCGTCATGCTCCGGATCCGGTCGGCGTTAGTCTGCTTTATAGGCCTGAACAATGTTTTTAACTCGTCATACCCTACTATCAAATCAACAGGACCATCCTCTTGCTTTAAGTGATACTTTACCTCTTTCTTAGAAAAATGTTTCTCCACCTTATTGATAATATAATGCTGCTCTGTCTGTATCCTGATAATCCTTGTCCCTAATTTGGGTATCCATTTCTGTTCCATGTTCTACCTCCTAAATTCTAATTTACGCAAACCAGAGCTGCCCGGTCTGCTCTGATTGATTTTACAAATTTCTATACTTCTCCCAAAAACTTATTAATAAAATACTGCTGCCCTTTTCCGGTAACTTTTGTAGTTTTATTAATTCGAATAGACCCATCTGGATTATTTAATGTACTCTCTTTTACCTCAAATAATCCTAACTCCATACTTTTCTGTGTAGGCATATTCCAGTCTGAACCATGCCTTTTAATCAAATACCCATTATCACGCATCCAAATGAATAATCTTTTCTGGCCAATATCAACACCATTCTGTTTCAATAGCTTTGCTAAATCTCCAACAAGTATTGATGTGTGGCTAGTAGCTACTGCATCTGCAAATACCTCTTTGGGACGCATACGGTCATTATCTTCCTGTAAAGCTCTATTTCGTTCTTTCTCTTCCTTTAGTGCTGTGAATGCCTTGATTGCCAAATCAGGATTATTAATCAAATCGTCGACTGCATACATTCCATGCTTGCGGATAGATGGAAGAACCTCAGCTGTTACCCAATCTGAAAATTTCTCTGCTTCTGGCTTTCTGCTCTGAAAAATCACTTTATACAAATTGCTCTCAGTTATGAAAGACATTTCCTGTATTCCTCCATTAGTAAGGGTATCCACTATATGGACACCCTTTGGATTAAGCCTTGCTTTTACATTTCCTGCATTTGCTATGTCCAATACACGACATACATCTACCAAACAGAACATAGGCTCATCATTAACTACTGCTGTCCTCACTGTTCCAAACTCTCTATTTTCAAAAATTTGTAAATCATTCATCTATTTTTCTCCTTTTCTCTTGCTTTTAGTTTCGGAGTACCCTATAATCAGCTTACAAGGTACTCCTTGTGCTTAAGACAATTCTTATGTGCTGGCTAGGCGGTTTGAATTGTCTTTTCCCTTTTTATAAGTGCAACTTTCAACAACGTATACAAAAATGATTTTACATTTTCCGATGCCTCCATATTCTCGGCATACTCAACGCACCTCTGAAAGTTTTCCTCTGTCATCTCCACCAGATCCTTAAGTAAACCCATTGTTTTTACTTCATTGTCACTCATACTTGATACCTCCATGTTGTGTTTTTTGTTTTGTTATAGTTTTATTATACACTATAGCGCAACATTGTCAACACTTTAATAAATATTTTTACACTCTATTGAATATTTTTATTCTGTATTGTATAATTCAACTAGGAGGTGCATTGTATGAGCAATGATATTCGTAATGAAATAAAATCCTATATTGCCAAAAGTGGTATGACACTAACTGAGATAGTTGCTGAGTACAACAAAACTCACGAGCCAACAACCACTCAAAACATTTCCAACAAATTAACTCGTGGAACTATTAAATATAGTGAATGTCGGGCTTTGGCTGAAATTATGGGATATGACATCAATTGGATTAAGAGGGGTTAACACCTCTCTTTTTCGTTTCACGCCAACAATCGCAAATGCCATTTGCCTACTATTCTCCACATTTTGTTTTCTTCAAAAAAGGAACCCGGCGCGCCTTTTATCCGGATAGGTTCCGGCTCCTTTCTTTTTTATTGCATTCTAATCTATTATGATGTATTCTAATGTATATAGGAATTTTTCTATCATCTCCTAAAAATATTAATCTGTAAACTTTATTTCACAATGGTGGAATCAATATGGCCTTTACGACAGGACTATTTAGCTTCCTACAAACGTCATATATTTTTACAATTACTTTGTTAGGAGGATGAAAAATGAATATTATTCCTATTATTTTAATAGCACCCTTATTTCTTATTCTTCAAGATATTATCAATATTCTCAAGAAGAAAACACGTTTCCATCTAAAAATTAAATTGGGACTTTTAGAATTTGAGGTTAGTGCTATTTCATAAGTATTTAGGGTCAGTGTTCTGACCCTTTTTACATTTTATCCAACGGTAATGATATCTGCCCTTTGCAGTTACCACCAATGGTGCTTGGGTCCCAACCTACACCAATATAATCAAGCACTTTCGCCCATCCATAATCGTTGCCATCTTTGTCCTTGCACATGTGGAACATCAGATAATCCCATTCTTTTGGATTGCTTTCGTGCAATAGGTCAAATCTATGAGGTCTCTTTTCCATATGGATTCCAAATCCACACATACTGCAACCGGTACGTTGCGCTTTGGTAGTATAAAGTGTTCCGTCTGGCTTTTTCTCGATTGTTCCATAGATTTCTGGTATTAATGAATCCGGCATTTTAAACTTCTCTGTAATCCGTCCTTCTTTCAAACCTACTTCATAATATTTTTCTTTCAATCCATTTTTCCAAAGACCATCCATTTCCAATGTCAGCTTTAATATATCCTGTCTGCCAAATATGGCAAATGGTGCTGACCTTATTGTTGATGCTCCAAAATAATTGCAGCCATTCATCCGCAGGCTCTTGGCACGTCTGCCGCCCTCAGATGCCATCAGACCTAAATACGGTACGCTGTTATGTTCTTTACCCCAATCATCACAATTTTTTTCTTTGAGATAATAACAGCATTTCGCTGATACCAAGAAATCCGGTTTCTGGAAGTCACATCCTTCGGTTTCATTTTCATATCCGCCGAACAACTTTAGCCATCTTTGATTAAGCTGCATCTTAGAATTTTTCTGCCAGCCTCCGTATTCTCCGGTTTCCCCGGTTATAATTGCATGACGGACAGTTTTATTTTTCTCTGATGGATTTTGTAGCAATTCTACCTTGGCTGCCACTTCTTTTGAAATGACCGGAAATCCAAATTCCTGTATTACTTTCGCCTTTGTCCAATAAGTACCATCATCCCTTTTCAGTGGTGGTACATTGATAATTCCTAAAGCCTTATGTACCCTCTGTATACTTTTATCTTCCAAAGTGGATGCCGATACTCCCGGAACATCTATTCCGCACACCTCATGGAGAAATATGTATAAAATAATGCTATCCAATCCACCAACCGAAACATGATAATTTAATCCTCTTCCATCACATTCTGTTGCAAATTCCTTTGCTCTTATCTGAGCATATTTTCTTTTAAATTCATACGGCTGTTTTTCTTTCTGCATAAAAGATGCTATCTTCTCATACGTTCCAAGCCGTTCCATTCTTTCCTGTACTGATTCCATTTGTTTTTGGAGTAAAGAGCTCTTTTACGCTGGCCAGCAAACCTCTCACTCCTTTCGTTTTATTTTTTCGGTTTCTCACACCGTTCAAATTCGATAACCCACACGTATGGATTCGCATCCCAACCGTAGCGGTCAATGTCGGATTTCTTGATGGTACTGTTCCATATCTGCATAAATTCGACCTGTGGCGGTTCAATCCATCCAGTATTCATACAGTCGGTGCATCCGAATGCTCCTGCATTTGTATGGTGGCACTTTTCTCCTTCTGCTCCTTCTCTGATCGCTCCCTCTACAGTAATGCTCTGCAACCGCTCCACTCGTACATCCGTAACCTTCAGCCAGATTCTCGACGCTTCTTTCGGCATGTGGATTGACGGATGCCAAGTGCCTCTCCAACCTTTAGGTCGAAGTTCTCCATCAGCTTTGTAATAATAGATGGTATGACCACGCATATGACCTGCTTCATTAACTGGAAGTCCGCACCATGTTTCTCGAACATACAGGGTATCACCCGGCTGATATGGTGCTTTTATGATACAAGGCTCATTCCTGCCGTTATAGAGCATCAGTCCATCTCTAATATATCCAGTCCACTGTGGATTTTCTCCCGGTAAAAATCTTACCAGCCGCCGAGTGCAGGTCTTTCTTCCGTCCAGAATTGCCCGAACCATTTCGGTACTAATTTGTTTGTTGAATAAAATCGGTTTAATTGCCACATTTTTCACCTACTTCCTCAAAATAGAACTTTATCGGTTCTCTGTTTTCCTGCACCATGCCATATCTGACTGCGATATTATATGTGCATACATCCCTTGCTAGCCTGTCCGGTATCTTCTGTAACTGCTTTCGAAAGTCTTCCAGTTTCATTGTTGCCTTATACCGATTACACGAACCACAGGACGGCATGAGGTTCTTAATATCATGCACATCTATTCCGGTAAATTCTTCGGTATATTCATAATGTTTAAGACAATGTAAATGGTCTACATTAAAGCCTTTTTCTGGTATTTCACAGCCACAGTAGGCACAGTGACCATTGTATTTCTGGTACACCAATTTTCTGACCGACTTCGGGATTGGCTTACGCATCTCCACCACCTGCCTTTACAATCTCAATAGCCTTTTCATAGGCTATAAGCATTCCTAATTCCTTTGGTTTATCATTTACAATATCATCAAGTACCCTATTTACTGGTACAAGGCTTTTCAGCTTTTCCAACTGTTTCACAACCTTTTCCGGGTCGTAGGCGGTCGGCTGACAATTAATCAAATTTATCCAATCAATAGCTCCAGATTTCTCTGTTATTGTGTTGTTGACATCCTGCATCAACTTATCTTCTTCAATTAATCTTCCCATCGTTCACTCTCCTGTTCCACGCATTAATCTCCATTCTCTCTGCGGTATTATAAGAGCCAGCCCATGTGCCACCGCTTCTTCCCCAACAATTATTGCAGATAACCTGTGCCCAAAACCCTTTATGTTCTCCTTGTATACGTTCGTAATTTATACTTGCTTTTCCACCACAGAATGGACACGGCTTAAGCTCCTTTTTTACTTCTGCCATTGCTCTTCACTCTCCTTCCTGCACAGGTATTCCAGTACCTGCATCCTCTATCACATTTTTTCCCTTTCTCGTATTTACACATTGCCAGCCTTCTTTCCATACCGAGCATTCATTGTCCGCCATTCTGCCAACATCTGAGGTGTGAATCTTGATAACGAACGGTCATAGTAACTGTGTTCCGGTTCTTCATCACCATATCTCTGAAATGTGTAACTGCCTTTATATTTCAGTTGCCGGCGAATGTATTCTGTTAAATTTTGCTTTCTAAATCCAAGCTGATTACAAATCTCCTTACTGGTGACTTTCTCCATGACCAGCTCGCCATCTTTGTTGAATACGTTGTAATAATATTTTGCCAAAGCCTACTCCTTTCCAGCCGCCAGCAGCTTCCCTTCAAGCTCTCTGTAATCATACGAACGTTGTTCGAAGTTCGTGAACTTATTTCCCTTGGTATTATTGGGTTCGGCGGCTGCATCCTTCCTCCCCCAGTTACGAACTGCGGCTTTCCAATCTTTCATTCTGTTCTTCCCTACCATCCAACCCTTTGAAGAATAGAAATCAACAAAACGCTCTGCATCAACAGTGGTGATTCCTTTCTCTTTGCAGTAATCTGCTACATCTTGTGTGGTAGGGGGCACGAAGTGCCTTTTCTCTATACTCTCTTTTAATTCATTAACATTATCATTATCATATTCATTATCATTATCAGGTTTTTTTGCTTTCGTTTGCTTTTCCGAAAAACCATTTGCTTTTTTTGCTTTTTCAGATAAACCATTTGCTTTCATGGATGGTCTGCCGCCTAACTTCCCGGATTCTCTGCGTTTTTCAACAGTTGCCTGGTACTTTTCACTGTCTCTGTCCATCTGTACTTTTATGAAGCTGAATGCCATCCGTGTCATACCGTCCATGTCTGGAAGTGGCTCGCCGGATGCATAATTCATGATGGCAGTGAGCAGCAATCCACGCTGTTCCATTGTTAGAAGGTTGATATGCTCTGCGTAAGTGGTATACATGACAAAGCTGTTTTTATCCATCACTACCACCGCCCATACAATCAAATATACTTATCTGGTTTTTCTCCACTTCATTCTGGCTTCTGGCATATTTCTTAATCTCAGACAGTTTCTTTCGAATCCTCACCGTTCTGTGATTCTCCTGTGCCAGATACAACTTCACCAGATGCATTTCATCTGCTGCTGGCTGAAAATATCCTTTGCCATCCTGCATATTAAGAATGGGATGCTCACTGGTGCATTCCTTTTCTATCATTTCTCTGACCGTTCTATCTGAGAATCCGGTCATTGTAATAAGATACTGCCTTGTGACTGCATTCTTATGCCCTATCGGTATGTAATCAATCACATTCAATATCATCACCTGCCCTTGTTATCTCTACTTCCGTTCTTGGATTCCATTTATCATAAGATACCCTGCTGCCATCCGTAGACTGAATGATTTTAAAATTATCATCTTCCAACACACCATATTTCACCAGAATGTCATGCAATGCTTCATGTAAATTGGTAAGGTCAACCTTCCGCTTGGTCTGCATATAAAAGACTGCTTTCACATTAACCGGATAGTCTATTGGTTCTGCCACCTTTGGCATGAACGGCTTACAAGCCTTTTCATATTTCTTATACGCTGCAGATGGAATAATAAATGGTCTGCCATTCTTACCGGTAACAATCTGCTGGCTGTTCTTCTTTGTAATTGGTTTTAATTTAATTGTGAATTCCACTGTCACTCCTTTCCCCTCCCACTGATGCCAGCAGGAGGTAAAGCCTTGCTTTCAATAAGTAACAAATTTGTGATATGTAATAAAAATGTCAGTAAATCGGTTTCTTTTGCATTTGCGGGCGTTTCAACCCTATAGGTAGGATTTTCCAAAGATACTGATAAAATCCTCTCTTGAGCCGTATGTATGCTCAAATACATCCTGTGCAAATTTCTTATAGGCAAGGTCTGTATTCCGGCACAGATGCGGTCCTCTATTTCCTTCATGGTGTTCATAACACAATGGAAGAATCATGTTGTATTTAATAGAATCATCTCTGTTCTTTCCAAAGAAAACCTCATGCTTATGTGGATGTGGTTTTCCACACTCATAGCAATAATCCAGTGAATCTACTAAGATGCTTTTCCGTTTGTCTGCCATAATGCCTTTAACCTCTCTATCTCTTCCGGTGTTTCTGTCTGTATTCCCAGTTCTTTTGCTTCGGATACCACTCCATCTATGAATACCGACATTTCCTTGGTGTCATACTCACTGGAACCTTTTATCATGGCATAAGCGGTAAATGTACCATTATCCCTTATCTTTTCCCAGTGACCTTCTATCCGGCTCATGTCCACAGTGCTTTTTACTGTAATGGTTATGTATCCGGCTTCATCTTCATAAAGCACACCATATCGTCTTAGCATTTCCTCATAGACTTCTTCCTTACTGGTATTCAGTACTGCTGCAATCTTACTCATAAGAACCCATGCATAAGCATTTGCATCAAGGCTTCTCTTCTGTCGGTATTTCACCGCTTTAATTGATAACTTGTCCAAATCCTTAATGCTGTCGTAATGCTCTTTAATGGCTGCGTCCTCGTTTACCTCAAAGGTAATCTTGAATTTACCAGAATCACCATAATCTTTTACAACACCAACTGCACGACCAGTGAACTCCATTAACTTTCTTTCCTTCCTGCTTTTGCCGCTATTGTCACTTCCAATTTGCGAATCAACTTATTCCACTGATTAATATCCAGTTCCTGCAATGTATTGACATGGAATAATTCCACCACGCTTTCCATTGATACCTCAGCTTCCTTTAATTTCTCCAACAGGACATTGTACTTAATATCATCAATCTTCTGCATTGCGTACTGCTTGAACACCACTTCCATGTCCTGATTTACAATTTCCAGTTCATTGATTTTTCTGTCTGATGTATAAGAAATCTGATTCACAAAGAACTTGTCCCTTGTAGTGCTTTTTCCATCGGAACTCGTATTAATATTGCAATACTTTTCCGGAATCCATATGAATGGTGCCGTATATAATTCTCTGCCGATACCATGCTTTACACAGGCTCTCTTAAAAGCATCTGATGCTCTTCCTTTCTCTTTAGCGGTATAAGATGCTGTTCCTACGTCCTCTTTTGAAATCCACATCTGCTTCTCAGTATCCCAGACCGATATAATGCAATATAAATCTCCGTCAATCACTTCATATCTATCCTGCCACCCAAGTTCTCCATATTTTTCATCTAACCGCTTCTGTCCGTCTCTGGATGTTACATATAGAAGAAGTGATAAGCCTTTTTCGGATATCTGCTGCACTCTGCAGCTTATTTCATTTGCCTGTAATAATGTACTTTCCATTCTTAATCCTCCACAAATACAATCATTCCATCCAGACACCGGTCACATATCCGCTCACCGTTTATCTGGTGATAACTTTCATCTTGAATTCTTTCGCCACAGCAATCACACATTGGTCTTTTCCGTAACCACTCTTCCTGCTCTGCGTCATGCTGTTCCCATAAATCATAATTGTCAGGCATCTTTCTTATCCCTTCTGTAATAGTGTCCAAAATAACTACCATCCGGATCTGAATTGATGGAATATGTCACATTATCATCTATCTTAATATCCGCATCATAAGAACCATCCGATTCTACACTTATCGATAATGACTTAGCAGCAAACTGTACTCTAAATACCTCTAATGTCTCTGCTATACTATCTATTAACACTAAATCTCTTTTTTCTACGTTTCCGTTACGCATTTACTAGCTCCTTTCTGAAATCCATCACAAACTGACCAGATACATCAATTCGTAATGCCTGCTTAAAATAGTTTTCCTGTTTTTCTGTTTCTTCCCGGCAGTCATCACACACACCGCCAACCAGTTCCCCGGCATCTACATTTGCCTTACACTTCTTACAGGTATACATAAGACCACCTTTCTTTACTTCTCGCTAAATTTGTGTTACAATGCACGAAATGGATATTTTATATCCCCTTTTCGAAGGATGATGCGAACTCGCCAAAGTTTTGACGCATCATCCTTTTTTAATGTAACAATCATCTTTACTCTCCTTGCAGGTCTGCTTGTCCACGTTATAACCAATCCATATCAGCAATGTTCCAATTACTCCCACTGCTCCACAGATAACCGGATTTGTATCGTAGGAACTGAATCCTAATATCATTCCAACAAAGCCTATTCCTGCAATTATATCTCCAAGATACTTCATAGCTTGTCCTTCCTGCCGCTTATGCGGTCTTTGGTACTACTACAATGCTATCTGCTGCCTGCTGATTTAACTTATTCCCAGCAATTTTCTTTTCTTCATCCGTTAAGGTATTGACATTTCTGTAATTCACATCATCACCAAACCGGATATAAACATTGGTCTTCATTCCACCACCTCCAATACATCTTATGTTGTTACGCTTGTACTTCATTTCTGGAATTTGCTTGTGATATAATCTCCTTACAGGACATTGCCGTGTCCAAGTATATAAGAAGGGAGATAATAAACCATGAATATGATTCCTGTTAATTCATCAAATCTTAGTGCAGTTGGTTATGATGGAAGCACCTTACGCATTCAATTCCATTCTGGTGGCTTATATGACTATGCTGGTGTTCCAGAATCCGTATATATCGGTCTTATGAATGCTGCATCTAAGGGAAGTTATCATGCTGCTCATATCAAAAATGTTTATCCATATAGAAAACTTCGTTAATCTTTTATGATAAGCACAAGGGCAGGACCATTTATTTTCACTTCTTTATCCTCATAAGGCTCTGCCCAATGAACAATAACACCTTCCCGCTCTTTCAATTCTTTGACAAGCTCACAAGTTTCAAAATCTTTTAATAATTCCACTTTGTTCGTCCTAATCATCTCCTTTCATGCGTGAATCACTTTTTTCTCACATAGAATCGTAATCATAAAACTGTTTACTGACACCCCTCGAGATACTTCTCACTCCCTCCTGTCATTCACGCTTCATCTGTGGTATAATTTACAAAAACTGAGGTGAAATATTATGAATAAACTAACTTTCATTCTTGCCCTAATTGGTTCATTAGGTACTGCCTATTCTGTTATCATGACTTTCTATTGGCACCGAATAAGCATTGATTGCAATATTGTTGAATATTGCCCAACAAAAGACTCTCTCATTGTCTATATGTCATTCACCAATAATTCAAGGCTTCCAATTTCCATCTCAGATGTCCGTGTATGGAATGATTGTGTTTTATATAGCTGTATCCATACACCAGAAATTGTAAAAACATTGAAACGGACCTTTAAAAATAAACCAATTTATCAAGAACCAATATTCTCTATCCCTTTTCCAATAAATGTACCTTCTCTATCAGGGACATCCGGTTACTTGTATTTTTTGTTTCCTCAAGAAAATTTCGAAGTCGATGCCAAGTCTCTGACATTTGAATTAAGCACCAATCGTCACCTGACACTCCGAAAGAAACTTTTACTTGAGAAGAGTTTGCATATTGCTCCGTAGAAAATATTTCTTCACTCAATAGTCTGGATCTCCTCTCTATATCAACTTAAAGTTGACTTTATGGGTAAAAAAATATTATCAACTGGAATATCATATATCTTACACATCATTTCCAGTTGTGCCTGCTTCGGGATTACCTTTCCCTTTTCCCAGTTACATATTGTCTGCTTATTAAGATGCATTATCTTCGCCACCTCTTCCTGTGTCAGTCCTGCATTTACTCGCGCTGCTGCAAGACTAATCTGTAAATTTTTCAAACTATATCCAACTCCTTTACTTTTTTTCTTTTCCCTGCTATCTCTTAGGAACAATTATATGATATATCAACTTTAAGTTGATGTCAATACTAAAAGTTGATTTTTTTATATTTTATATTGTTTTTTTTCAACTTTTATTTTATAATTAAATCACAAATAAGAGATGAGGTGAGGCAAAATGTCAGAATTAGAATTTAATGCCATTTTTTCCAAACGATTAAAATACTACCTTAATAAATATGATATGACACAGTCTGAATTGGCAAAACGGCTTGGTGTCAGTACCCAATCTGTAACTAATTGGTGTAAAGGTGATAAATCACCTCGTATGGATAAAGTTGATTCTATGTGCAGTATATTTAACTGCAAACGTTCGGATTTAATGGAAGATAAATCAGATGATACACCTAATACTCTCGCTGCTCACTTTGATGGTGATGAATATACCGAGGAAGAATTAGAAGAAATCAGACAGTTTGCAGCCTTCGTAAAATCAAAAAGAAAATAAGTCCATTTTATGGGACACATTCATGTTTATAATGAGATGGAAGGGAGTGATAACATGACAAAATACGAAGAAATTCTCGACCAGGCACATAATAATAATGTTCCGGTATATGAGAATTACAATTTTTCTAATAGAATAAAGGGACTTTACTGTGATGGATCTATTGCCCTAAATCAGAATCTGGCTACCAGTACAGAAAAGGCTTGTGTCCTCGCTGAAGAATTAGGACACCATTACACCGCAACCAGGGATATAATTGACCAATCCACGGTGGAGAATCGAAAACAGGAAATGCGTGGCAGATTGGTAGCCTATAATAAAATGGTTGGTCTCCGGGGACTTGTAGAAGCCTACAACCACCACTGCTGTAATTTAGAGGATACCGCTGAATATCTGGAAGTTACTCCAGAATTTTTGCAGGAAACTATAGATTGCTACCGCAGTAAATACGGTATATGCACTACAATTGATAACTACGCTATTATTTTTGAGCCAAATCTGGCTATCTTAAAATTAATATAGGGGGATATAATACTATGACAATTGAAGAAGTTTTGAAAAAGAATAAGTTTTCAACAGCAATGGTAAAAGGTTCTATAAAAGCATCTGAAAAGCGAATTTCAAATAATGAAAATATTATTTTTGCTATTCCCATTGATATAAACGACCAGAAGAAAGTAGGAATACTTACCATTACCGATCAAAAGATACTTTTTGTCCACAATGCTTTAGGAATTGGATTCTCAAAAGAAATTCCTCTATCTACTATTCAATCAATCGATAGTAAAACTGGAACTGTTATACGGAAAGAAACTGTTGTTATTACAGGGCTAACCGATACAATCTACTTTACTCAGTTGATTGAGATAACAAATAAAATTAAAAATGCTATATATGAAGCACAATCATATGAGAAGATTACTCCTTCCACTGCTTCATTTTCTTCTGCAGATGAATTGAAAAAATATAAGGAATTACTAGATACTGGCATAATATCACAGGAAGAGTTTGACTTTAAGAAGAAACAGTTATTGGGAATGTAATTTTGTAACAATTAATAAAAATACCGCCCCACTCTTTCAAGCAAGGCGGTATGCTTCCGAATAATACGAAAGCCCTAAGCAAGCATATTGTATCATTCCGGAAGCAGCTACGCAAGCGGAACACCCGTTCCTCGCTGGCTGTTATTTTTGTACCCATTTTTTCATACACTTAACAAAGGAGTGATAACATGACCAACAACACCTCCATGCGTACCGGTGCCCTCTACATCCGGGTATCTACCGGCAAGCAGGAAGAACTATCCCCGGACGCTCAAAGGCGGCTGCTCTTAGATTATGCTTCCAAGAACAATATCATTATCTCCAATCAGTACATCTATGAAGAAGATGGCATATCCGGACGTAAGGCGGATAAACGTCCACAGTTCCAGGATATGATTGCCCATGCCAAATCAAAAGAACATCCCTTTGATGTAATTCTGGTATGGAAGTATTCGAGATTTGCCAGAAATCAGGAAGAATCCATTGTCTATAAGTCCATGCTCCGGAAAGACCATGTGGAAGTCATTTCCGTATCCGAGCCACTGGTGGATGGTCCTTTTGGTTCATTGATTGAGCGAATCATAGAATGGATGGATGAATATTATTCTATCCGTCTGTCCGGTGAGGTTGTGCGAGGTATGACAGAAAACGCTTTAAGAGGGCGAAATCAGGCTCGACCGCCTTTAGGCTATAAAGTACCACATGCCAAAGAAACTCCCGTTATTGTGCCGGAAGAAGCCCTTATCATACATACGATATTTGATATGTATACCGAAGATGGTGCCAGTATGTTTGCAATTGCAAAACGCTTAAATAACCTCGGCTATCTTACCTCACATAAGAAGCCATTTGAGCGGCGGAGTATCGGCTACATTTTAAGCAACCCTACTTATATTGGAAAATCTGTCTGGAACCGTCATTCCAACGATAATAAAGCATTAAAGGATGAATCCGAATGGATTATAAGAGATGGCAGCCATGAGCCGATTATCAGCGTGGAACAATACGAAAAGGCACAGCAGCGTATCAAGGCAGAATATGCACCCAAATATGCCAAGCCACCGGAACTGCACCGGCACTGGTTATCCGGCATGGTAAAGTGCCACACCTGTGGACGCTCCCTCTCCACTTCCATTCATAAGGATAAACGGTACGGACGGACATACACGAATTTTCAATGCTATGGATATTTAAAGGGAAAATGCAGCGTGTCCCATCAGATTTCCGCCCGGAAACTAGAACCTGCCGTGTTGGAAGGTCTGAAAGAAATTATGGAAGGTGTGCGACCACTCCAGTTTAAAATCATCAAGTCAGAAGAACCAACCGCCCAGTCCGCCCATGCGATACTCACCGAAAGACTGCATGACATTGAGAAAAAAGAAGAACGTATCCGGCAGGCTTACCGGGATGGCATTGATACCATAGAAGAATACCGGGACAATAAAGCCATTCTTTTCAAAGAACGGGCAGAAATAGAAAGCCGGCTGGAAGAATTAACCCCTGCTCCTGTTCCATCTGAGACAGATACAAGGGAACTCATGCGCAACCGGCTTAAGAATGTATATGAGATACTTTCCAGTGAGGATGTCTCTACCGTCACCAAAAGCAATGCGCTAAAATCCATTGTAGATAAAATTGTCTATGACAGTGAGAAGAAAGAATTAAGCATTTATCTCTACTGCTCCGACACCCTCTAAACCCGCATAAAATAAGGCTTTAGACGTACTACATACGCAAATGGGAAAAGGATGACTCAGTGGGGTTCGAAATACTTAGCCGACCAGGGATATTCCACCATTGAGATTCTGCGCTATTATTACGGCAGCAGTATGTATATCAACACGGCGGATGAAATCAGTGGTGTGCCTGCTTCCTGGCCGGGCAGCAACCTTGAGGTTGGTTCTACCGGGGATAAGGTGCGGATGCTGCAGGAGCAGCTGAACCGGATTGCACGTAACTACCCTGCGCTTCCGACTATTGCCGTGGATGGCATTTATGGTTCTGCAACCAAAGCTGCCGTAGAAAAATTCCAGTCCATCTTTGGGCTTCCGGTTACCGGAATTGTAGATTTCCGTACCTGGTACCGTATTTCCGAAATTTATGTGGCTGTTTCAAGAATTGCAGAATTATATCAATAAATTTCATAACTTAAACCTTTTCGGGAATTCTTTTTACCACAAATCCATAGTAATTATGAAAATACAATGCTATACTAAATTCATATTACGAATTTACTGGAGGGAAAAATAATGCATACATTTCAACCATATCCAATTGACCTTATGGAAATGAATCCATTTACTAAAATCGGCAAAGAATGGATGTTAATCACAGCAGGTGATGAGAAGAAAGCAAATACAATGACTGCAAGCTGGGGCGGTGTTGGTGTCCTCTGGGGCAAAAATGTTGTCTACATCTTTGTAAGAGATACACGCTATACCAAAGAATTTATTGATAATGGAGAGACATTTTCACTGACCTTTTTAGATGAGTCCAATAAAGGAGCTTTAAAATATCTTGGAGCTGTTTCCGGACGTGATGAAAATAAAATTGAAAATGCAAGAATGCATCTTGATTACTACAAGGACACACCTTATATTGACGAGGGAAATCTGGTATTTATCTGCCGTAAATTATCTGCTACAAAGATGACTCCGGACCAGTTTATTGATTCTTCTATCGAAAGCAGCTGGTATGCCGATGGCAACCTTCACACCATGTATGTAGGTGAAATCTTAGAAGTACTTGCCCGCTAAGCTACTCGCGTAACCATGGGAAACATGCTTTGCAAGTTTCTACAGTTATCGCGATGCTCGCCAAAGTCTGGCAGAAAAGAAGGAGCCAAGTTCGTTCAAGCAAACCTGGTTCCTTCTTTTCTGCCAGACTTTTTTTACCATCATTTTACTTATGAATAATATCATAATGTGCCTGTACGGCAGCAGCGATTTTTCTCTGGTCTCCCGTTTCGATTGCTTCTGCAATTTCTACATGAAGCTTCCACATTTTTTCAAATTTCTCGGCATCTGCATTTTCCCAGCCTTTTCGGATACTTTCCTTATAAATTTCTGAAAATACCTGCATAATCGTAATCATGAAACGGTTGCCGGAACCTAATATTAATTTCTGATGAAACTCCCGGTCAATCTCATAACTTCTCTGCTGGTCAGCATTCTGCATAGATTCTGCCAGTGCTTTTAACTCCGCAAAATCCTGTTTACCCATGTTTTTAGCCGCAAGAAGACCTATTGTATATTCTAAAAGGCAGCGTGCCTCTGCAAGCTCATCCTTATCTATCTGCTGCAATAGCAGCATCATATTAATTACTTCTGAAAGGCTTTTTTCCATGTTGCAACAGATATAATTGCCGGAGCCCTGCTGGCTTTCAATCAATCCGATATTCTCCATACTCTTTAATGCTTCCCGGATAGATGGACGTGACATACCAAGTGTTTCTGCCATTTCACGTTCTGTTGGCAGCTTACTGCCTACCCGAAACTCCCCGCTCCGTATTCCATCTTTTACGAATGCCATTACCCTCTTATACTCTCTGTCCTTCATCTGAATCTCCTTTCATCCCTTGCAAAATTATTGCATCATAGATACATCAATAAAAATTAGCAAATACAGTTGCTGCTGCTACCGTCAGAAGTCCTGCTACTGCAATGGCAAGACTGCTCATTGCTCCTTCTACTTCTCCCATTTCCATGGCACGGGCGGTTCCGATTGCATGGGCGGAAGTACCGAGTGCCAGTCCCTTTGCCACCGGCTCTTCTATATGAAATACACGGCATACCACTTCTGCAATCATATTTCCCAAGACTCCGGTAATGATAATTACTGCCACCGTAATCGTTACGATTCCTCCAAGTTCTTCAGATACTCCCATTCCAATTGCTGTGGTAATGGATTTTGGCAGAAGGGTTACATATTCCTCATGATTCAGATGGAATATCACCGCAAAAAGAAGCACACTTCCCATACTTGCAATGACACCGGATATAATTCCTGCTACAATGGCACTTTTATGTTTCTTTAACAATTCCAGCTGCTCATACAACGGAACAGCAAGACATACCGTTGCCGGGGTTAAAAGATAGCTTAAATACTTTGCTCCTTCATAATAACTGTCATAGTCAATTCTGCCTACACTTAATACAACCATAACAAAAATAATAGAAATCAAAAGTGGATTAAACAGCGCCAGCTTTAATTTACGCTTTAACAGTGCTCCGATTTCATATCCAATGAGACTGATTACTACACCAAAGAAAAGGGTATCTCCTGCAAAATTATTCATTTTCTTCTTTCTCCCTTCCCTTTCGTATCACATTCTGTGTCACTCTTCCGGTCACGACCATAACAATAATCGTCGTAAGTACTGTAATGACAATCACCGGCACAATAGTCGGACGCAGAACGCTCCAGGAGTCCAGAAGTCCTACTGCTGCCGGAATAAACATCACCGGCATAATTTCAATTAAGAATATCGCAGTGTCCTTCACCTGTTCTATCTTAACGATACCCGTTACCAGAGCAAGCAGCATTAACACCAGTCCGTAAATGCTTGCAGGAACCGGTAATGGCAGCACCATATGCAGAATTTCTCCAGCAAAAGAAATTGCCAGAATTAAAAAAAACTGTCTAAAATACTTCATTTCTAAATCCTCCGATTGGTATTACCAATCAAAGAGTATAATACAAAAGAAGTAAAAAGACAAGTTTTATTTAATGATTTTTTCGAATTTTTTTCAATCTGGCGATTTCCCGGAAAGATTGATAATATTTCGGAAAGTTTCCGCATCATCAATTGATGTCCGTTCTGTTATCTCAAATATAAAAAGCATTTTTCTAAGAATTAGAACCTGCGATTAACTCATCCAGAGTACCAAAATGGTAGCCCATCTCTTCCCACTTTGTAAGTAGTTCATCTAATATTTCACCATTGGTCTTTGAAGTATTGTGCAGCAGCACTATAGCTCCCGGATGAATACGTCCGGTGAGTTTTTCAAAGGCCTCTTCTTTTGTTGGCTGATTATCCGGATCCCAGTCCACATAGGCAAGACTCCAGAAAAAAGTATAATAACCTAATTCTTTTGCCATTTTCAGATTTGATTCACTGTATTTCCCCTGAGGCGGCCGGTAAAATTTAACCATCTCCTTGTCTGTAATCTCTTCATAAAGTAACTTGACATCTTCAACTTCCTTTTGAAATGACGATACATCTGCAATTTCTGACATATCCGGATGATGATAAGTATGGTTTCCTACGGTATGACCTTCTTCCACCATTTTCCTTACCAGATCCGGGCTGGTCTCTAAGAAATGCCCTACTACAAAGAAGGTTGCCTTTACATCATGCTTTTTCAATGCTTCCAGTATCTTCTCCGTATTTCCATTCTCATAGCCGCAGTCAAAGGTCAGGTAAATCACCTTATCATCGCCATTACCAATAAAATATGTATTATATTTCCGCAATTCTTCCGGTGTGGCATTTCCGGTTGGCTGTGTCCCCGATTCACCAAATCCAAGTCCCCAGTTCTCTGTTGTAGATGCCACTGCATTTACTCCCAGTAAGCCGCCATTCTGCCAGCTTTTTACCAGCACTGCACTCCCACGGCCTGCGCAAAATACCAATGCCAGCATTACCGCCACTGCCAGTATCCTTTTCCATTTTTTCATAAAAAAAGCCTCATATACTCTTTCTAAAGTATATGAGACTTCTTTTATCTCATGCTTTTCATTTTAGTTCTTTCAGTCATTTACTCTACTGCCTTGAATGCTTCCTCTAAGTCTTCAATAATATCGTCGATATTTTCTGTTCCGATAGAAAGGCGGATGGTATTCGGTTTGATTCCCTGCTCTTCTAATTCTTCTGCACTAAGCTGGGAATGCGTGGTTGATGCTGGATGAATCACCAGAGATTTTACATCTGCAACATTTGCCAGTAAGGAGAAGATTTCCAGATTGTCGATGAAATCTTTTGCCTTTCTGTCATCACCTTTGATTTCAAAGGTAAAGATAGAACCGCCACCGTTCGGGAAGTATTTCTTATATAATTCCTGCTGTTTTGGATCTGTACTTACTGCAGGATGATTTACACGCTCCACCTGTGGATGGTTATTTAAGAACTCTACTACCTTCAATGCATTCTGTACATGACGTTCTACTCTTAAGGATAATGTCTCTAATCCCTGTAAGAAGATAAATGCATGGAACGGAGATAAAGTTGCTCCGGTATCACGAAGTAAGATTGCACGAATCTTGGTTACAAATGCTGCCGGTCCTACTGCCTTGGTAAAGCTGATGCCATGATAACTTGGGTTTGGCTCAGTTAAGGATGCAAATTTTCCACTTGCCTCCCAGTCAAATTTTCCGCTGTCTACGATAACTCCACCAATTGTTGTCCCGTGTCCACCAATGAATTTTGTTGCAGAATGTACCACGATGTCTGCGCCATACTCAATCGGACGAACCAGATAAGGTGTTGCAAAAGTGTTATCTACGACTAATGGAATCTTGTGTGCATGTGCTACTTTTGCGATGGCTTCAATATCAGCTACGTCTGAGTTAGGATTTCCTAATGTCTCAATATATAATGCTTTTGTATTGTCTTTGATTGCTGCTTCAAATGCTTCCGGCTCCGGCTCAACGAAGGTTGTTGTAATGCCGTACTGTGGAAGTGTATGCTCCAACAGGTTATAAGAACCACCATAGATATTCTTTGCAGCTACAATATGGTCACCATTCTGTGCAAGATTTTCAATCGTATAAGTAATTGCTGCTGCTCCGGATGCTACTGCCAACGCTGCAACTCCACCCTCTAATGCTGCAATTCTCTTCTCAAATACATCTTCTGTCGGATTCGTAAGTCTTCCATAAATATTTCCTGCATCTGCAAGACCAAATCTTGCTTCCGCATGGTCGCTGTTGCGGAATACATAGGATGATGTCTGATAAATAGGTACTGCTCTCGCATCTGTCACCGGATCCGGATTTTCCTGTCCTACATGTAACTGTAAAGTTTCAAATTTTAAATTACGTTCTGCTCTGCTTTTCTTTGTGCTCATCTTCTTTTTCTCCGTTCTGTTATTTATTTCTGTCACTCTGATGTTACATCAGATTTTTTCCATTCTACTGCAAATTACTCTGTAAATAAAGCTGTTGAATAATATCTGTCTCCATTGTCCGGTAATAAAGCTACAATTGTTTTTCCTTTATTTTCAGGTCTCTTTGCCAGTTCAATTGCTGCATAAGCTGCTGCTCCGGAAGAAATTCCTACTAATACGCCCTCTTTGTGTGCAATTTCTTTTGCCACACGGAAAGCATCTTCGTTCTCTACCGGAAATACCTCATCATATACTTTGGTGTTTAATACATCCGGTACGAATCCTGCACCGATACCCTGAATCTTATGTGCTCCACTCTTACCTTCGGATAATACCGGTGAAGATGCCGGCTCTACTGCTACAACTTTAACATCTGCTTTCTGCTCTTTTAAGTATTCACCGGTTCCTGTTACGGTTCCACCTGTACCAACTCCTGCTACAAAGATGTCTACTGCTCCGTCCGTATCTTTCCAGATTTCCGGTCCTGTTGTCTCTTTGTGTACTTTTGGATTCGCAGGGTTTACAAACTGTCCAGGGATAAAGCTGTTTGGAATCTCTTTTGCAAGTTCATCCGCTTTTGCAATTGCACCTTTCATTCCTTTGCTTGCTTCTGTCAGAACAATTTCTGCGCCGTAAGCCTTTAAGATGTTTCTACGTTCAACACTCATGGATTCCGGCATAGTAAGAATGATACGGTATCCCTTGGCTGCCGCAAGTGCTGCAAGACCAATTCCTGTATTTCCGGATGTCGGCTCGATAATAACAGAACCTTCTTTTAACTGTCCTTTTGCTTCTGCATCTTCAATCATTGCTTTTGCGATACGGTCCTTTACGCTTCCTGCCGGATTGAAATATTCCAGTTTGAAAAGTAATTTTGCTTCTAAGTTATACGCCTTTTCTAAATTAATTGCCTCGATTAATGGTGTATTTCCAATCAGTCCTAATGTTCCTTTATAAATGTTTGCCATGATAGTAATCTCCTTTTCCCTAAATTCATATATTTCCTATCTGTTTGATATGGATTAAGTATAATATAAAACGATGCGTACCAATTGTCAAGACTTTTTTCAAATAAATTATTTAAAATATTTTGTTTCATTGGTACACATCGACCTCGTCCATTTAAATGACATAATCGCTGCTGATATCCTGCTGCCATTCCATCAAATCCTCTAACGTATACCTGTCTACTACACTCTTAATCGCATCGTTTAATTCTTTCCAGATACGAAGTGTTACACATTCTGACTGACGCTCACAGGTGTTCACATCATCCTCAAGACACGATACCGGTGCAAGACTTCCTTCTACCTGACGTAATATCATCCCTATCGTATATTCCTTCGGTGTCTTTGATAAACGATATCCTCCCTGGGGGCCTCTGATGCTCTTAACAAACCCTGCCCGTACCAGTGTAGAAATAATCTGTTCCAAGTATTTCATGGAAATATCCTGACGTTCCGCAACATCTTTAAGACGTACCGGTTCAACTTCATCATTCATTGCTATATCAAGAAGAAGTCGGACAGCATAACGTCCCTTTGTTGAAATCTTCATACTGTACCTCCATTTCTATTTGTCTATGGGTACAGTATATTCCTTTTTTCCTACTATGTCAATAGGGATATGTTGTTTTTAATATTCTTCCTCTTCTTCACCCTCAGAGATGTCGTTCTTCGGCTTCTTTAAGCCTTCAATGACAATGCCATTCTTCTCAGCATAATCCCAAAGTGCAGCATGAATACCTTCTTCTGCCAAAAGGGAACAATGCACTTTAACCGGTGGAAGTCCGTCTAATGCTTCCATTACTGCTTTATTGCTTACAAGTAATGCTTCCTGTACGGTCTTTCCCTTTACCAGTTCTGTTGCCATACTGCTGGTTGCAACTGCAGCACCACAGCCAAAGGTCTTAAACTTACAGTCCTGAATCACACCATTATCATCAATATCAAGATAGATTCGCATGATATCACCGCATTTTGCATTTCCTACTGTTCCTACTCCGCTGGCATTTTCAATCTCCCCTACATTTCTCGGATTCTGAAAATGATCCATAACTTTTTCACTATACATAATCGTTACTCCTTTTCTTCTCTATTACTGCTGGTTCTTTACAAAATCTTCGTATAACGGTGACATGCTGCGTAAATGTGCAACAATCTCTTTGATTGCGTCTACCGTGGTGTCAATCTGCTCTTTGGTGGTATCTGCGCCTAAAGTCAGGCGGAGTGAGCCATGTGCAATCTCATGTGGCAGACCAATTGCCAGCAATACATGAGACGGGTCTAAGGAACCGGAAGTACATGCTGAACCGGAGGATGCACAAATCCCCTTCATATCTAACATAATCAGCATGGATTCTCCCTCCACAAAACGGAAGCATGCATTGACATTATTGGCAAGACGATGCTCTCTGTCTCCATTGATTTTCACATATGGGATTTCCTTTTCAAAACGGGAAATCATATAATCTCTCAATTCTCTTTCTCTTGCAGTACGCTCTTCCATGGAAGCAAATGCCAGTTCTGCAGCTTTACCGAAGCCTACGATTCCCGGTACATTTTCCGTTCCGGCTCTTCTCTTTCTCTCCTGTGCACCACCATGTACAAAGGAGCGGATTTTTACACCTTTTCTGATATAGAGGAAACCGATTCCCTTTGGTCCGTTTAATTTATGGCCACTGCTGCTTAACATATCAATATTCATTTCATCTACCTGGATTGGCTCCTGACCAAATGCCTGTACTGCATCAGTATGAAATAAAACGCCATGTGCCTTGGCAATTGCACCAATCTCTGCAATCGGCTCGATGGTACCGATTTCATTGTTGGCAAACATAATAGAAATCAGAATGGTATCCGGACGGATTGCAGCTTCTACATCTGCCGGATTGATACGTCCATTCTCATCCACATCAAGATAAGTTACCTCAAAGCCCTGTCTTTCCAACCATTCACAGGTATGAAGAATTGCATGATGCTCAATCTTACTGGTGATGATATGTTTTCCTTTTTCTTTATAAGCTTCTGCTGTTGCTTTCAGTGCCCAGTTATCAGATTCACTTCCACCTGCCGTAAAATATATTTCTTCCGGTTTCGCACCGATTCCTGCTGCAATAATATCTCTGGCCCTTGTTACTGCCTTGCGGCTTTCCTCACCCAATGCATAAATGGTAGATGCATTTCCATAATACCGGGTAAAATAAGGAAGCATTGCCTCCACTACCCGCTCGTCCGTTCTTGTTGTTGCCGCATTGTCCAGATAGATTAATTCCATCGGTTTTCCTCCTTTATCAATTTGCTTTATCAGCTATTTTCGTCCTATTTCCAAGTAATTCAGTCGGAACTAAGAATAACACCTTAGGAATAGTATGTCAATCTTCTGCCTGGATTTATTCCTTTTGTTCTTTTATTTATCCAAGAGGGTTAAAAGGGGAAAGGGCAGCTTTCGCTGCCCTTTCCATCTATCCTCTTATTTCAGACGATATACATTATAAAAACTAAACTCTCCTGTTTGCAGTTTTGCTCTGCTTAGACTCTTTTACGTCTTCTGTAAAGTACAACTACCGCTGCTCCTGCAACGAATAACAATACTACCATACATGCAATCGGAGTATTATCTCCTGTCTTAACCTGCTTCTCTGCTGTTACAGCAGGTGTTGCATTCGGAGTTGTAGATGCTGCTGGTTTCATATCTGTATTGCTAAGTACAATAACATACTCAGATGCATGTGAGAATTTGAAATCAACGGTTCCGTCTGCATTTACCTTTACAGCCTGAACATATTCTAATGCTCCGGTCTTTTCATTGTAATAGTAAAGGTTTGCATATTTTCCACTGTTCTCTGCACCAACGTTGACACGAAGTGTAGCATCAAATCCAAATGCTCCGTCATGTGCCAGTGAAAGTTCAATGGTCTTGTTGTCTCCAGCTAATGCTTTAATCTTATCAGCCGGAATGCTGCTCTTACCTACGGTTACACCGAGGTCTATTGCATCTTTTAATTTACTTACAATGTTCTTTCCGTTTACAATCCAGCTTACGTTGTCGCTCAGCTTGAAGGTAATGGTAATATCTTTTCCAATCATGCCATTGAATACTTCTGCCGGAACTTTTGTGGTATCTGGCATTGTAACATTAATCTTTGCTGTATCTCCCACAGCATCAATGGTATCAATTACTTCCTGGAAATCTTTACCCGGAACAGTAATGTCAAGATTAATCTTTTTATCTGCTCTCAGCACTACAGTACCGCCATCCTTTGCTGCCGGAATGGTAACTGTTACTGTCTTATCAGAAGAAACAGTATATGTTTTACCATCATAAAGATTTACAACTGTATTTCCTGCATTTGCATTAACCGGAACTTTTACTTCTTTTGCGGTATCCTTGATATTCATACCAACATATAAGGTTGTTCCTCCATAGGATCTTGAAACTACATCATAGCCTTCCTCATCAGAACTTGCCACAACCTTTCTGCTTCCTCTTGCAAATACATCTGTGTATGCATTACGGATGCTCAGCAGATTCTTATAATGCTGATATGTTACATTGTCCTCTGTTGCCAGAGAGAAATCCATGTCATATCTATTAGTCTGGTATGGATAATTATTTAATCCGCTTAAACCAACTTCTTCACCATAATAGATAACCGGAATACCCTTTGCAGTAAGCTGTAAGGTAGCTGCAACTAACGCTGCTGATGTTGCCTCATCCTCGGTATATCCTTTTCCGTTCATTAAGGACGCCTTAAATCCATCTTCATCATGACTGCTTAAAAACTGACCTGTCATGTATGCGTTATTAAGTGCTGCATTTCTGGAAGAAAGGAAGCTTTCTACAGAAGAAATATTACCACTGACAAAGCTTGTTGCCTGATCATTAAAATCAAAATCAAGGTCTGCATCCATCTGACCGGTACCTAAGGTACTACCATTTGACGCATATCCTGCGCCATAATATTCTCCAATCATCTTGAAGGATGGATTTACTTCTGTTGTAGAATTCTTAAGTGCTGCCCATGTTGTACTGTCAACATGCTTTACTGTATCTACACGGAAATAGTCAACACCATAATCCTTCATCCATGATGTCTGCCATTCTACTAATTTTGCCCTGACATCTGCTTTTTCTGTTGCAAAATCCGGCAAGCCAGACTGCCATGATTTAATATCGCCTTCACTGACGCTCTTATCCCTAAGCATATCAGCAAATGTTGATTCTGTACCATATCCAGCATGGTTTACAACAATATCAACCATAATACGCATGCCACGTTTATGTGCTTCGCTAATCATAGTTTCAAATTCTTCTGTTGTACCAAGTGTCGGATTCAATTTTGTAAAATCACTTGCCCAGTATCCATGGTATGCTGCATTATAAGGAACATCTTCTGAACCCTCATCTGTTACAGCTACACCTTTCACATTTTCTACAATTGGTGTAATCCAGATTGTATTTACACCTAAATCCTGTAAGTAATCTAACTTGGTTGTTACACCTGCAAAATCTCCACCATGATACAGTCCCGGATTGTCTCCGTATGTATCTGCACCACTTGCTGTATTGTTAGATTCATTACCATCAAAGAAACGGTCTGTCACCATAAAGTAGACAACAGATTCATCCCAGTCGAAATCATTTTTGTTTTCCTTCACACGGTCTGTAATTTCAACATCCACTGTAGTACTGAATTTATTACCGTACTGGTCTGTTACAGTAATTGGTAATGTCTTAATTCCTAATGTTGTATCTGTTGTAGCAGAAATGGTAACTGCCTGCAATTCCGGTTCAATCGGCATTGCATTGCTTCCGCCAAGGGAAGAAACATCGATACTTGCGCTAGCTACTTCTAATGTTTTAGCATCTGAACTATCCTGTTCAACCTTAAACTTAACAACATCATTTTCATTGTAGTTAAAGGATTTATTCATAACTTCTGCTGTAACTGTTGCATTTAATTTATAGTATTCAAAATATGAGTAATCTGCTTTCTTGTACTCTTCACTGTTTGAATTGAATGCATCTACAACATAAGTTCCATTTGCTTTGTAACGATAATGTGTTTTACCATCTGTCAAGCCGCTCTTTACATACTCAAAACGCTTTGTTGTATCATTGTATGTCATTGGATACTCTGTTCCGTCTACATCAACAGATACTGTCATATCCTTTAAGGTGCCATCTACAAATGCAGCATCATCACGATAGTAATATGATACCTGTTGATTTTCTGCATCTACTTCATAGCCAGTATTATATGGCATAGCAATTTCCGGCTCACTGCCGGCTTTCATGCTGGCATAGATAACCTTCTGGTCAGAAGGGAATGTAACGGAATGGTCTCCACCATCTTTAATCCACGGATCAACTGTTGAATCTAATGCGATACAAAAATCAACCTTTGTACAAGATGGTTTTGCTGGAATTGTTATTGTCCATTTATCTCCACCTACGTATGTAAAATCGGTTAATGCTGAAGCATATCCTGATGACCATGTATAGAACTGTGGTGTAATTCCTTTTTCTTTTAATCCTGGATTCTCATAATCCAATACAAGGTATCTCTTTTCCGTTGGTACGATTGTCGGTTTCTCATGAACCGGATCTGAACCATCCACATAATATAATACCTCATTCTCATCACCGCTTATTGTAAAAGAACGGTCTGCGGTATCAGAGCCGCCATCCCATCCCTGTGTTATGTCATAACGTGCCTTTAATCCTACTGTTTTTCCCACATTACTGCCGGCAACTGTAATGGTCTTTTTAAACCATGTCACATTATTTGCAGCATCATATTCTGTTTCATCAAAAACATATGATCCATTTAATCCGGCATTCCACATCCACATATCAACTTTTCCCATGTCTGTGTCTGTTGATAAATCTTCATTGTAATAATACATTGTAAATGTGTGGTCTGGAACCGGTGCCTCCCAGCTGTCCGGTGCTGTTTTATATACGGTTGTATCACCACCACCTTTGGTTCCGGTAACCCAGAGTTCAGTACTTGTTGATGTTACAGAAACATCAATATTATCCGTCTGTGCCCCACTGTTATTATTAAAAATACAGCTGAAATTCTGTTTTACATCCTGTGTATATACTACATCATACCATCCGGAATGGTCAGCATTTTCTGAAATCTGTCCGCCCGGCCATTCTTTTCCAACACCTGCTCCTGTTGCAGAGGCATCTGCTCCCCACATATGATTGTAAATAGTGCTTCCCATTCCTGAAGCAAGATAATGAATGGTTGTAACATATTTCCAATCAGCAGGTTTTGTCTCTGACAAAGAACCATCAAACCAGTACTCTGCTTCTGCCTTTCCTTTTGTAGAAAGTGTTACTTCATCTAACTGTTTTCCATGTCCATCATCATTTAAAATGAGATTATAATCTGTACTGTTATCTAATGTCAGATGCATTGTATACCAGCCTTCATGACCTTCTGCTGCAGTCATGGTTTTTCCCGGCCATTCACCTGCCGGCTTATTGGTCTCCTTATATACATATGCCGCAACATCATTGCCTAATGTGCTCTTATAATTAATAGTCAGATCACATTCTGTTGGTACAGACTCTGGAACCAATGTTTCATTCTTTGAAGCATCCTTATACCACTGATATTTTCCATTATCATCCAATAAACAATAGATGCTAGTATCAGAAGTAAAAGTCTTAATCTGCTCAATTGCAGCTCCTTCTGTCTTTATCTCCGGTGCAGCCTTCTCAGTAGAACCTGCATCAACAAACTGAAAACCTGTCCACTCACTGCTCTGTACATCTACATAATAGAGTCCAGAACTTTCCTCATATGCAAGCTTTGGTTTTTCCTGATCCCCCCATTGTGAAATGGTGGCATTTCCTGCGCCCTGGTTATCTACCGTAGCACCGGCAGCCCAGACATTGACAACCGGTGTATTCCATGTACTTGGTTTGTCCAGGTACAACCGGATTGTCGGGCTCGCAGCATATGCAGTGGTTGCACCACCGATTGCCGGAACCATGGTCACAATCATAGCAAGTGCAAGTACCATACTAAAGATACGGCTTACAATGCCATGTTTCCTGTGAAAGCGTTCTTTTAACTTTCTCATCTTTCCCTCTCCTTTTCATCGTTTTATTTTATATTTCCCTGCGATTACGTTTTCCCTCCGATTACGTTTTCGCAGTTTTTCGATAATTAATTATATTCTATTTTTTTTACTTTCGCTATCCGCAAATAAACTAAAAAAGAAATTCTTTTTTGTGCATTTTAACTAATTTCTGTCTTGAAGCTCATTTTTACAATTCATTTTACACAATTTCCGCATGATAATTTTTTCGAAAAAAGGACAGCACCGATTGGTACTGTCCCATATAATTTACATAATTAAATTTTCATAGTTCCGCAAAACCTGGCAGCTAATTCTGGTAATCCATATGTGCAATGACCATCATGGCAATCTTAAAAGTCATGGCATCCTCGAATTTGCGGATATCAAGTCCAATCATCTTTTCCAGACGTTCTAAACGGTATACCAGCGTATTCCGGTGGATGTATAGCTGCCTTGCTGTTTCTGAAATATTCAGGCTGTTTTCAAAAAATTTCTGGATTGTCACCATCGTTTCATCATCTAAATCAATATTCCGCTCACCAAAAATCTCTTTGATAAACATTTCGCAAAGGCTCATCGGAAGCTGGTAAATCAGTCTGCCGATGCCAAGCTTTCCGTAGGAAATGGTTTCCTCTTCTACATTAAAGATTCTTCCTACTTCCAGTGCCATCTTGGCTTCCTGATAAGATTTGGCAATATCCTGCAGGGTATTTACCGTATTACCATAACCCACACGGACACGCACCATTGCTTCTGCATGCAGATTGTCTACAATTGTTTTCGCCAGATGCAATGCATCCTCTTCTGTTTTCAAATCTGTTGCATCCTTAATCAGGATAATGTTCTGCTCGTCTAACTCTGTTACAAAATCCCGGTTGCGGTCTGCAAAAAGATTCTTCACCATTTCTACAATAACAGAATCTTTTCTGCCATCCACTTCTATGACATAAACCAGACGCTTTGCCTGCTCAATATGCAGCTTCTTTGCCTTATTATACATATCTACAACCAGCATATTTCCAAGAAGGATATTCTGCATAAAATTATTCTTATCCGACTGTTCCCGGTTGGAGGCAATCAGATTCCGAATCTGGCATACGGCAAGTCTTCCCACCATATATGCTTCATCATTAGTGGAACGCGCCAGAAGAATATATTCTACTTCCTGTTCTGCAATTACTTTAAAGAAATGAAAGCCCGACAACATCTGGCTTTCTGCCATGGATGCTGCAAAATTCACAACCTCTGCATGCATATCTGTTTCAATCTGAAATGTTGCTGCAACCTGCTTTCCGTTTTCGTCATAAAGGGCAAGTCCGATTTTGGATATATCACTGATTTCTTCTAATGTTGTCTGTAGCTTATGATTTGAAAGCATTCTGCGTACTCCTTACTTATATATAATGTGAGAAAAGACTTTTACTGAGAACAAAGAATGTGCCTTGGCACATTCTCGCGCCTGCGGCGGTCGCTTGCGACATCTACCTTATACGCCGCAGTGCGCATCCTCGCGGAGCGTTTTTTACTTTACAGGAAATTACTTTCCTGTAAAGTAAAAAACCCGGATGCATATAGCACCCGGGTTATTGCACTATATTCAGTTCGATTGTACCGAATTAGTTAGTAATTGTCAATTCAGTCTCTTTGTCGAATACATGAACCTTCTCAGGATCGATAGCAAGTTTGATATGGTCGCCTAAACGAGCCGGTGTTCTGGAATCAACCTTAGCTGTCATCTGAACTCCTGCAGCTTCGAAGTATAATAATACTTCAGAACCAAGTAACTCATATCCGGTTACATCTGTCTCAATGATGCTGTCTTTGAAGGTTTCGATTGTAATCTGGGAATCATCGATATCTTCTGGTCTGACACCCATAACAACTGTCTTTCCGTTGTAGTTGCCTTCAATTAATTTCTTAGCTTTTGCTGGTGGTAATACAACAGTTGTATTGTCAAATGTAAGGGAAACCTTCTCACCTTCAATATTACATTTAGCATCTACGAAGTTCATCTGTGGTGATCCGATGAATCCAGCTACGAATAAGTTATCTGGCTCATTGTATAATTTCTGTGGAGAATCAACCTGCATGATAACACCATCTTTTAATACAACGATTCTGGTTCCTAATGTCATAGCCTCTGTCTGGTCATGTGTTACATAGATGATTGTAGCACCTAATCTATGATGCAGAGCGGAAATTTCAGAACGCATCTGTACTCTTAATTTTGCATCCAGGTTTGATAAAGGCTCATCCATAAGGAATACCTTAGGATTACGAACGATTGCACGACCCATAGCAACACGCTGTCTCTGTCCACCGGAAAGAGCCTTTGGTTTACGGTCTAATAATTTCTCAAGGTCAAGGATCTTAGCTGCTTCTTCAACTTTTCTCTTGATTTCATCCTTCGGAACTTTTCTTAATTTTAATCCGAATGCCATATTGTCAAATACAGTCATATGTGGATACAGAGCGTAGTTCTGGAATACCATTGCGATATCTCTGTCTTTTGGCTCTACATCGTTAACGAGTTTTCCGTCGATGTATAATTCTCCGGAAGAAATCTCCTCAAGACCTGCAATCATACGAAGTGTAGTAGATTTACCACATCCAGATGGTCCTACGAAGATGATGAATTCCTTATCTTCTACTTCAAGGCTGAAATCCTTAACAGCTTCAAAGCCGTTTGGATATACTTTACAAATGTTTTTTAATGATAAACTTGCCATTGGTTTAACCTCCTAATGTTTTGTTCGTTTTTAACTGTCCTTATCATACAGGATATTGCGCACTTTGGCTATGCGAGGATTCCACAAAGATTTTTCTTTTTTTTGTATGTTCTGACTGATATTCTGTGCATTTTTTTATCTCTTCGTCAGAGTGACGAAAACCCATCTCTTTCTTGTACAATCCGACGAAAGAAATGGGTTTTCACTTTAGAAAATGTTTATCTTTTCTTTATAATTTAGAGTATCCGTAACCATTTACCATGGCCTCTAACTTCATGCCTTTTGCACAATACGGACAGTCATGCTGCTCATATGCCTGATAGCCCGGTACATCTTTCTCGGTAAAGAGACTTTCTACTCTGTGACCGTCTACTTCCTTAACAGTGGAGAAAATTGCTACTACATCTTCAATAATTCCACCGTAATACCGGATGCACTCTAAGCATCTTCTGATTGTCTCACCGGTTGTTGTTGTATCCAGCAAAAGCACGATATGTTTTCCGGTAATCATATTTTTGGTATTATCACGGAAAATCATCTGACCGCTGCTGTTCATCTCCGGAGAAATAACATAAATAGTCTCATGCAGATTGGTTGACATAAAATCTCCCTGTTCAAAACGCTCTGCTAAAAATCCGCCAATCATTTCTGTTCTGTCCATACATACAATGGTATCTACATAGGATGGATTACCGGTCTTCTGGTAAAGCACTTTTGCAGCTTCTTTTGCCTCTTTCACGCGGGCTTTTATACTGGTTACATCAATATAGTAATTGATGTGCGAATGACTGGTGGCAAAATGCCCCGGTATTGCATGTAATGCAAGATTGTTGTTTTCCTGTGAATAAAATTTGACCATACGTTCTTCCATTTGATTTACCCCCTGTTTGATAATTTACTGGATTCCGGTACTTCCGAAACCACCTCTGTCCTGGTTGCCCAGGCTTTCTACTTCTTCAAAATGAATCTGCGGCTGATTCTCTACAATACGGAACTGTGCGATACGGTCATTAACATGAATCACGGTATCACGCATTGCAATTGCAGGCAGTCTCCACATATCATTGTCTCCACAGTAGGAACCGTCTACGATTCCGCAGCTGTTTGCCTGAATAATTCCGAAATTCTTATAAGAAGAACTTCTTGGCATAATGTGTGCTTCATATCCCTTTGGCAGCTCCATTGCCACACCAAGAGGAATCAGTTTAAATTCTCCTGCTTTCATTTCGACTTCTTCGGATGCACGAAGATCAATCCAGTCGGATTTGCCATCGATATATGTAAGCTTTTCGATTTTATCTGTAAAATATTTGATACGAATCTTTTCCATTCTGCTAAAAACTCCTTTTCTCCTACTGCCATTCCAGGTCGTCATGCTCTACCTTTTTATCTCTGAGCATCAGTTCTTTTACTGCATCTTTCGCAGGTTTATCTTCAAATAATACTTCATTGACCTGTTCAATAATCGGCATGTCTACATGATATTTCTTTGCTAAAGCAATTGCTGCTTTGGCAGAATAGACACCCTCAACTACCATCTTTACTTCATCCATTGCCTGTTGCATGGTATATCCCTGCCCCATCAGATATCCGGCACGACGGTTTCTGCTGTGCTTGCTGGCACAGGTTACGATTAAATCACCCATTCCGGTCAGTCCGCTTAAGGTCTCATATTTCGCTCCCATGGCAAGGGCAAGTCTTCCCATCTCTGAAATTCCACGGGTAATCAGTGCTGCCTTGGTATTATCTCCATAACCAAGTCCGTCTGCCATACCTGCTGCCAGTGCAATGACATTCTTTAAGGATGCTCCGATTTCCATCCCCAGTACATCCGGGCTGGTATAAACACGTAATACTTCACTCATAAAGGTGTTCTGGACCAGTTCTGCTGTGGCACGCTTCTTTGCTCCTGCTACCAGACTGGTCGGAATTTCTTTTCCTACTTCTTCCGCATGGCTTGGTCCACATAAAACCGCCACCTCACATTGTGGAATCTCTTCCATAATAATTTCAGATAAAGTCATTAACGTATTCTCTTCAATTCCCTTTGCCACGCTGACAATAAGCTGTCCCTCTGCTACGAACGGGCTCATTGCTTTTGCTGTACTTCTGGTAAATGGAGAAGGCACTGCTAAGACGAGCATATCTTTTCCCTCGATTGCTTCTTTTAAATCTGTTGTGAACATAATATCATCCGGTAAAATAACGCCCGGAAGTTTTTCTGCCTGCTCATGCTTTTCCTTTAACATTTCAATTTCCGGTGCAAGTGCAGACCAGATTGTAATCTTATGACCGTTTTTATGTAATACCACCGATAAAGCAGTTCCCCAGCTTCCGGCTCCAATGATACTGATATCAGACATTTGTTTTTTCCTTTCCTATGCTTCCTGTTTCTTTGAATGGAAACTGAATTTGTTCTCGGTTCCCTTAAGAAGTCTTCCGATGTTGGCATGATGTAAAATGATTGCCAGTCCCGCCACAAAACCGAACACAATATACACCTCCGTCAGATACTGCTCCGGTACGGAAAGCAGTCCCATCTGGCCAAATACGATAATCTGTATTTCAAGACTGATTACACCAAGTATGGAACCCAGGGAAACATACCGTGTGATTGCTACCACAAGAATAAAAATTCCAAGGCTTATTGGCACTGCCAGCGGACAGAAGCCAATCAGTAGACCACCGGTACAGGCAATTCCCTTTCCGCCTTTAAATTTCATATAAGCCGGAAAATCATGACCTAAGATGCAGCCCACACCAGCATAAAGCTCTAAGACCTTCACACTGTCCGGATAACGGTTCCGGAAAATGAGCCATACAATGACCATTGCCATAAATACCTTGCACACATCACCGATCAAGGTAAGAATGCCTGCCTTCACGCCGAGGTTACGCATGGTGTTGGTAGTTCCTACATTTCCACTGCCCACCTTACGTAAATCCACATTTTCTTTCTTTCCATATAAGAAGCCGGATAAAAACATACCGCATAAATATCCGATTCCTACTGATATTACACGTCCGAATAACATTTTATTAATCTTCCTTTCTTTCCCTTATAATGAATTTCAGGGAAGTACCCTTAAAGCCAAATGCTTCCCGAATCTTATTTTCCAGATATCTTGTATAGGAAAAATGCATCAGGTTCTTGTCATTTACAAAGATAACAAAAGTTGGCGGTTTTACCGCTGCCTGTGTAATATAATATAATTTTAAGCGTTTTCCCTTATCCGTTGGTGGCTGCTGCATGGCAACTGCCTCTGCCATAATCTCATTTAATACACCGGTTGCCACACGCATGCTGTTATTTTCAAGCACTACATCAATGGTCTCAAAAATCCTGCCGGTACGCTGTCCGGTCTTGGCTGAAATAAATAAAATCTCTGCATATGGCATGAAGCTTAAAATCTGACGGATTTTCTCTGTATGCTTGTAAATGGTCTTATCATCCTTTTCAATGGCATCCCATTTATTCACTGCAATGATAATTCCTTTGCCTCTTTCATGGGCAATTCCAGCAATCTTGGCATCCTGCTCCGTTACGCCTTCTGTAGCATCAATTACAATAATGACCACATCTGCACGTTCCACTGCTGTTACTGCCCGGATGATACTGTAACGCTCTAATTCTTCTTTAATCTTATTCTTTCTCCGGAGTCCTGCCGTATCAATAAATACATATTCTCTGCCATTATATTTTATATCGGTATCAATGGCATCTCTTGTAGTTCCGGCAATATCAGAAACAATCACACGGTTTTCACCGGTCAGCTTGTTAATCAGTGATGACTTACCTACGTTCGGCTTACCTACAATGGCAATACGCGGTCTGTCATCTTCTGCTTCTTCTAACATTTCCTGGGTAAAATGCTTTGCCACTTCATCTAACAAATCACCGATTCCAAGTCTGGATGCTGCAGATACCGGAACCGGGTCACCAATTCCAAGATTATAAAATTCATAAACATCCGGCATATATTTTTTAAAATCATCTACTTTATTTACTGCAAGAATAATTGGCTTCTTGGAACGGCGCAGCATGTCAGCTACTTTCTGGTCTGCATCTACAAGCCCCTGTCTTACATCCGTAATAAAAATAATGACATCTGCGGTATCAATGGCTATCTGTGCCTGCTCCCGCATCTGGGATAAAATAATATCTCCGCTGTCCGGCTCAATACCGCCGGTATCAATTAAGGTAAAGTTATAGTCAAGCCAGGATACTTCGGCATATATACGGTCACGGGTTACACCCGGAGTATCCTGTACGATAGAAATTCTTTCACCTGCCAACACGTTAAAAAGTGTTGATTTTCCTACGTTTGGTCTGCCTACAATAGCTACTACTGGTTTACTCATTCTGTCTCCTTCCAAGGACTGCATTCAGCAAATCCTGCCCGCTTGATTTTACAATATCTGCCTGTACTTGTAAAGTTCTTTTCAGCTCCGTCAATGTGATGTCATCTAAGAAAACATCCTCTCCCATACGCAATACATTGCATGGCAGCAGTATCTCATCTCCCAAATCTTCGTCCTTAAGCTGTGCGATAATATCCTGTCCGGTCAGAAGTCCTGCAACGGTAATCCGTTCTCCGAAGAAATCGTTTCGGATCACGCGGACCCGTATCTTTACATTTGGAAACTTCTCCTTCATTTCTCCTGTCAGTTCCTCCAAAATCGGTCCTGCCAGCTTTCCGGTTACCAGCGTAACTGTCCTTTTCAGATTGGCATCACCTTTTTCTGCTGCAAGTGCCTCCCGGAATTCATCCCGCAGCAGTGTAATCATTCCCACGCCATTTTCCAGCTGGATATACCCATCATAGTTTTCTGCAGACGGAAGAGGCTGCTCTGCCAGAAGATACCACTCGTCTCCTCCATGCACAAAGTGTGTACCGAAATGCTCCATGCAATAATCCTGCCAGCGGTGAATCTGCTCTAAGACTTTTCCTGCATCCTCTTTTTCAAAAGCTTCCAAAGGATATAAGCCCTCCCGGTATTTTGTCAGGCCGACCGGTACAATAGAAAGGCTCTGCATATTTGGAATGTATTCTGTCAGATCACGGATGGTCCGCTCTAACTCTTCGCCATCATTGACGCCCTTGCAGAGTACAACCTGTCCATTCATTTCAATTCCGGCATCTGATAAGCGTTTGATTTTCTTTAAGGCTTCTCCAGCGAAACGGTTGTGCAACATGGTACAGCGAAGCTTCGGATTCGTGGTATGCACCGACACATTAATCGGTCCAAGATTGTAGTATATGATACGTTCAATATCCTTATCCTTCATATTGGTCAGCGTTACATAATTCCCCTGTAAGAAGGAAAGTCTGGAGTCATCATCTTTAAAATAAAGTGTCTCACGCATGCCCGGCGGCATCTGGTCAATAAAACAGAACATACACTTATTGGAACAGGATTTGTAATCGTCCATCAGTCCGTTTTCAAATTCGATTCCAAGGTCTTCATCATAATCTTTTTCAATTTCCAGTTCCCACTCTTCGCCATTATTCTTTCTTACTACCACCAGAAGATACTCGTCCTCTGTCAGGAACTGATAGTCAAATACATCTTCTATTTCTTTGCCATTAATGGAAATCAGCTCATCTCCCGGCTCCAGCTCAAGCTCCATGGCAATGCTGTCCGGTTTAACTCCACTGATGACATGTTTCTTTGTATGCATAAATTATTTTCTCAATCTTTCTATATTATAATACCTTTTTAGTTTACAATAAAAAGGGCAGAATAACAACAGTTATTCCACCCTTCCATTTATTCCTGCTCCATACTCATGTTTCTGTCTTCCATTTCCTGTAACGTCATCAGTTCATCCTCCGACTCAATGATATGTAACTCCAGCAGTTTGTTAATCGTGTATACACAACGATCATTCAAATTCAAATCGAAATAATAATCTTTACTGTTTTCCATTCCCCACATCCGTTGTTCCCCTCTGGTAAGCTGGATTCCCTGGCTGTTATAGACATGCAGATACAGTCCATTGATATACGTATGTTTATAGTAGTTATCATTTACTGTATTCAGATAAATATGACCTGCCCGGATGTCCTTAAGATAAGCATCATATATTTCCTGCGCCCGCTCATCAGGTATATTAATGCTGCCATATTCTAAATTCTGGTCATAGGTATCAAACTCCATTGAAATAATATGATTATTCGGGTCATCATAATTCACCATCAGATTCCCCTTGAGATAATTCTCCGGATCCATAGACATAGCATAGATTCTTGAAACAACCGAATCTGCATTTTCATAATAATTTTTAGCAGCCGGTACATCATAGCTTCTCACCATAATGCTTCCGTCTGCAAGCTGATAATCAATCTCTACCCACTGCAATGCCTTATCTAAATCAGACGAGCCCTGATATGCCTGAAATTCCTTCTTCGAATCAATAATCTGCTGATGAATACTCATAATTTCATCAATTCCGCTTTCTGAATTTTCTTCTATTTCAAAATAGCAGTTAATATTTGCTGCGACAATTTCCTTCTTATCCGGGATTTTATTTTCCAGTCCGAACGCATTCCATTTGATACAAAGAAGAAATACGACGGAAATTCCTAACATGACACCACATTCTAACAATCTCTTTTTGGTCACTACACGCAGTTTCTTCGTCAAAATCATTTCCGCAACGAAAAATGCCAGAAAGCCTGCAATCAATGTTGTAAATAAAACCATCAGGAAATTGCCCAGTGATGTATGTACCAGCACGCCAAACAGTCCGCTCAGCAGAATTGCAGTAAGAAAAGCCACACAAAAAGCCATTCCCCAGCGGAACACCGGGCGGGTTGCCGGAATTGTAAGCACATCTCCCGTGGTTTCCAGTTTACGTTTCTGATAAAGCAGACAGGATATCACTATCAGCACCACACCCACCAGCACATAGATCCCTACAACCGAAAGGCCAAACATATGGTATTCTATCCTGTCCTCTAAATAGTCATACTCTACTCCCACCTTATTTGAAAGATATATCACCGGTGATAAAATACTATTCATACGGTCAGCATAAGAATTCGCCATACCATAGCCAATTGTACTAATCATACATGTAATCACATAGCGGCATCCTATATATAATACGTTCAGAATAATCGTGAATACCGGCATTGCCAATAACTGACCGCTAAACATGCCAACGAAAATTGCCATACTGTAGAAGAAAAAGCTCTCTCCCGTCAGCATCAGTGCCCACGCCAGCAGATACTGCAGACTTGTAATTCCCTGCATAATGCAGCATACTGTTCCAAGAATAAACGCCAATAGTACAGGAACCACCAGCATGCAAATTCCTGACAGGAAATTACTGATAAAAAGTTCCGTTCTTTTCAACGGCAGTGAATGAAACAGATGTGAGCTTCTGTTATTATAAAGATAATAAAATACTGCCATTGCTACAATAATTCCAATTGCCAGACTAAGGAGTGCTATAAGCGCACCACTTCCATCCGAAAACAGAATCTGCATAAAATTATTCATTTTTATTTCTTTAATTTCCTGTGCTGAATAACCTTCATAAGAAATCCCGGAATTCACTAACAGCCGCAGAGGAACCATACATAGCAGCAATATCGTATAAATCAGCCAGACAGGCCAGAAATGCGTAATATTTTTCCAAAATACCGTCTCATTAAAGTAAGATGTCTTTGACCGCATAATCCGCACCTCCTAATTCGTAAATAAAAATTTCTTCCAATGTCAGAGGCAGCACATCAATCAGCATCGGCGAAGTCTGTTCTAACCGCAGCTTTGCCTCTTTGGGATTGCCTTTTACAATCATGGTATATACCCTTCCTGTACTGGACATATGTAACACTTCAAAATCAGCCGGAAGCTTCGGCATTCTTTCCTGATATGCCACCTGAATCTTACAGACACTTCCCTGTAGTTCGCTTAAGGAACGTTCTAGCATTACTTTTCCATGATGCATAATGCCCACATGGTCGCAGACATCCTCCAGCTCTCTTAAGTTATGGGAAGATACTAACACCGTAGTTCCATGTTCTGCCACATCAGACATGATGATGCTCCAGATCTGCCTTCTCATTACCGGGTCTAGTCCATCTACCGGCTCATCTAAAATCATAAGCTCCGGTCTGCAGCTGATTGCCAGCCAGAAAGCCGCCTGCTTCTGCATTCCCTTTGACATTCTCCGAATGGTCATCTTCGGATCAATGTTGGAAAATGCATCCCGGATCCGGAAAAACAAATCTTCATCAAAAGTCTTATAGATTCCCTTATAAAAGCGTTTCATTTCCATGACATCTGCCTGCTGGAAATAGAAAAGATCATCCGGAATATATGCAAATCTGGCCTTTGCCTGAGGATTCTCATACACCGGCATCCCGGCTATTTCTATGTTGCCGGCATCCGGCTTATAGATTCCGGTAATATGTCTTATTATCGTAGATTTCCCGGCTCCGTTCGGTCCTACCAGTCCATAAATTGCTCCATCCCTTACATGCAGGTTTACACCGTCTAACGCCCGGAAATCCCCAAATGTTTTCACTACATTATTTACCCGTATCATGAATATCTTCTTCTCCTTCCAGTTCCGTTATCCGATGTTTCAACTGCTCCGGCTCTACTGCCAGATACAGCAATTCTGATACAATTTCATCAAAATGTCCTTTTAATTCCACTGTTCTTGCATCCTTTACATGCTTCTGGGCAGCCACGAATGTTCCTTTCCCGGAAATGGTATAGACATATCCTTCTTTCTCCAGATCACGGTACGCCCGCTGGATGGTATTCGGATTAATTGCCAGTGTTGCTGCCAGTTCACGCACAGATGGCAGTTTTTCATCCGCTGTCAATGCATTGGAAATCACAAGATGACGCATTCCATCTTTAATCTGTTCGTAAATAGGCTTTGCATCCCTGTAATTAAGCTGTATCACTTCGCTTCCTCCTTTTGGAATATCGTAGGTGTATTATCCGTATTACTTCAATTGATACGCACACTATAACATCCCAGCAGATGAGACACAAGAAAAATATCTGTATGATTTTATTAATAATTCCTTAATGCTGCTCGCGTAAAAAAGCGGAACCAGTTTACACTGATTCCGTCTCTTTACACTACCCTGTCTTCCTTTCATCAGGAAATATTATTCACATTTTTCAATTGCTACAATTACTTCATTTAACTTCTGTAATTCATCTTTGATTTCGCGGTTGTTATTACCAAAGTCTGTTGCCAGTGCAGATACATTGGTTGCAACAATTGCGAATCCTTTTCCAGCCTCTCCTGCACGAGCAGCCTCAATAGAAGCGTTTAATGCAAGAATCTTCTGGTTCTTTTCAATCTTGTCCAGCTGTTTGGTAATATCATTAATCTTCTGGATGTATTCTGAGGTCTTCTGTACATTCTCATGAATATCAGAATTCTTCTTCTCTTCATCCATTCTCTTCTCTTCAGATGCTGCAAGCTGTGTCAGAACGATAGTCAGAGCTGCTATCTTAGCTTTAGCTTCGTTTTCATCCTCTGCGTCTTCCTTCTTCGCATAAGAAAGATATCCAACAATTTCAATTCCGGCTTTGATCACATCTCTGTATTCAGATGCTTCACCTTCCCCGATTGCTACACTTCCATCAGAATCCAGAAGTAATGGTTTTACTCCTGTTACGTTTTCCCATTGTGCAAAAAGTACCTCTATATCTTCTGCATTAAATATCTTATTCAACTGCATATTTCTGCCCTCCTAAATTATTTATCCTAATTATATCACATGTTTGCTTTGTGAACAAAAAAATTTTTCATTTTTTGACATTTTTCTATTTAATGCACAAAAATGCCCCAAGATTTCCTCTTCTTCCATGACTTGCTCTGTGCGAAAACAACAGTTCACTGTTACAGCAGGTACACACATTCGGCAAGATTAGTTTTTCCGGCAGGATTCCCGCATCTAAAAGCACTCTTTCATTGGCTTTCCAGAGATTTAACTGATACTTTCCATTTTCTTTCCGGTACATAATTTCACTGCCATGACCGGAAAACTCCTGTTCAAATTCCAGTGCCACATCTTCACTTACTTCATAACAGTCCTGGCAGATAGATGGGCCTATCGCACACCATACATCCTTCGGTACTGTTCCATATGCTTCTGCCATTGCTTTCAGCGTGGCTCTTCCCATTCTGTTAACCGTGCCCCTCCAGCCGGAATGGCTCAGTCCGATTGCCCTATGCTTTGTATCCACAAAGTAAAGCGGCACACAGTCTGCATAAAAGGTTGCAAGCATCAGCCCCGGCACATCGGTAATCAATCCATCCACATCATGATACGGCCGTTCCTTTGTCAGTCCGCTTCCTGCATCCTCTGCTGTTACTTTTCTTACATTGGTGGTATGGGTCTGGTCAGAGCAGACAATCTGCCCTGCCGGAACTTCCATTGCCTCAGCTACCCTGCGGAAATTTTCCTTTACTGCCTCTATGTCATCTCCACGGTTAAAGCTTAAATCCAGCGAAGAAAATTCATTCTTACTTACTCCACCCATTCTTGTGGTAAAGCAGTGTTTTACCATATCAAGTGCCTGCAACTGTGGATACTGCAGCAACACTAATTCTTTTTTCCCCGCATGGGAAAATACGGACGGTATCATGGTTCGTCCATCCTCTTTTATCTGAAATTCTGTCATTTTTCTTTTCCTGTTCTTATTTTTCCAGTTCCAACTCCATGCTGTAACTGGTTCAATTCTCCAGCATTCTTTTTCCTGTATCAAGTCTCATCTGTCACTAATAAGGCTCTATATAGGGGAAAGCATCCTTCAGCCACTGTATGTCCTCTCCTAATATTGCAATCACATCAAACCTGCAGGGCAGTCCCATCATATGTTTACACATCAGGTAATAATCTGCCACTCTTGATATTTTCCTTTGTTTGCGGTAATCTACCGCTTCCTGTGGAAGTCCCTTTCCGGTATCACTGCGGTATTTTACTTCTGCAAAAACAAGATATTTTCCATCTCTTGCAATCATATCAATTTCTCCGAACCTGCAGCGGTAATTCATCTCACAGATGCTGCAGCCGGATGCCTTTAAATACTCTGCCGCCTTTTTTTCATACTCACTGCCCATGCTGCGTTTATTTTCCATCCCTGCTCCCCCTTCTGTTATTCCTGCCATTTGGATTTCCACTATTTGGATACCTGCTATTTGGATTCCTGTTATTTGGATTTCCACTATCCCGTTTGCCGTTACAGCTATTTTTATTCCAATTTACTGCGCAGCTTATCCATATCATCGACAAAGACAAGTATCTCTGCCACTACTTCATATAATTCCGGCGGAATCATATCTCCAATTTCAAGCCTGGATAAGGTATTTGCCAGCTGATTATCCTGATACAGTGGAACGTCTTCCTCTTTGGCTTTCTCAATAATTTTATCCGCAAGATACCCCTTGCCGGTTGCCAGTATCTTTGGTGCCCTCTCTCCCGGCTCATATGCGATGGCAACTGCTGTTTTTTCTTTTGTTTTCTCTTCTCCGGCATTTTTCCCTTCAAAGTCTGCCGGATGCCAGATTCCATTTTTCATAAATTACGCCCTCATATCAAAGGAATACCGATGCAGGATTCCGACTGACGGATGCTCCTGCTGCATAAAATCTTCAACCAGATTTTTCTTTCCGGACTGGTTCTCCACCTGTACCGTACAGGAATATCCTTTCTCCTGCAGCCGCTGCATCAGCTCAGCCATATGTTCTTCGATTAAATCATAGGATTTCTCATCCTCCAGATAAAAATTCGTATGCACCTTTCTATCCTTCATCCGCACAGACACATCCGTTGCACCAAGGTTATCCATATCAAGATGTAAAAAAGCACTCAGTTCGCCATCCGGTCTGTCCACACCACTCTTATTAGTATAGACAAATAAATCTCCGTGGGTATTCTGATTTGACATCCGAAGGGGAATCTGCACATAATGATAGGCATTATTAATCTGATTCATAAATTCAATATTCCCCTGCAGATTACTTACTGCTTTCGCAAGGGAAGTATTGCTCTGACCGGATTCCTGCACCAGCTCCTGCATCTTCTGCATCTGATTTTCCATCTTCTCATAAAGATGCTTAACAGCATCCCCTTTGATTTCTTCCGGTTTTAGTGTCCACTGCTGTTTTACCTCATATTCCAGCACTTTCTGATACTCTTTACTGGAAAACAGTTTCTTTGCAGAACCTCCGGTTAAACCCATTATCTCATCCAGCGCCTGATGCAGTTCTTTTAGAAATGCACCCGTAGAAAGACTTCCGTTTATAGTCCCCTCTGCGGTAAATAATTTACTGCCTGCAAGCTGTGGAAATTCTTTCAGAAGATTTGAAAAATCCTTCATCTGCCCCTCTGTAAACAATGCACCGACACTGCCCCTGGCATAATACTGCACGCCATCTAATGTTTCTTCTATGGATCCTGCTATCGTTTCAGCTTCTACTAATTCCGTTCCTGTGATTTCTGTGGCAGCAAATTCTGACGCTCCTTCCAGTATGGCTCCTTCCTGAAGTTCCACCGGACTCCAGCTTCCTTTCTGCACTCCCTCTTTTACAATTACAGACATATCCAAAGAACCATCCTGCTTCAATACCTGATAGATTCGGCTTCCCAGTTCCAATGCCTCTGTCTCAGAAAGGTTTTCGTTCTGATACAATTTTCCGATGCTTTCCAAGACATCATCAAACTGTGAAGTGATTGCTGCCTGATCAGATTTATAATTTTCAAACTGCCGGATAAATTCTTCTGACATCGGAATGTCAAGCTTATGCATCAATACCAGCGACTTAATATCCGCATCCGGATATGCAGAAATACTGCGTGCCATATCCATAAGGCTTTCCCTGCCAATGGACATCTGCTCTTCCATCATGGAATTGACCATATCTATCATTCTTGGTTCTGCCGGAATGCCTGCTGCATCCAGTGCCTTTAACAACGTCGGATTATTGAGATTTCCATTGGTATAAGGTCGAATTTCAACGGTAGTTCCATCATTGGATTTCACCTGGAAAAACATCGCCTGACCAACAGCTAACTGTACACCTGCTGCTATTCTCGCCTGAACAGTCTGCCCATTTGCCAGTCCAAGCGTAACCGTTCCGTTTTTGATATCATTTACGGTTCCTTCAAATACATTTCCTACCGTCATTTCCCGTACGGCTGATACCAGCTGCTGAACCCCTTGCTGCGGGGCTGTTGCTGTAGCTCCGGTAGCCGAACTTCTGTTGTATTGTGCTAACATGTCTGAAATCTGCATATCAATCACTCCACTCTGCATCGCCAATTTCTTTGGAATTATTCACTGTAAAAATTCTTAATAAAGGTTCTCCGGTGAATTGGTGTTGGTCCATATTCTTTGATTGCTGCAATATGGGCTGCGGAGCCATAACCCTTGTTATCCGCAAATCCATATTCCGGCATAATTTTCGCATATTCTTCCATCATGCGATCCCTTGTTACCTTTGCAATGATACTGGCTGCTCCAATGGAAATGCTCTTTGCATCTCCTTTGATAATCGGAACCTGACGGATATCTACTCCCGGTATTGTCACCGCATCATTTAATAATATATCGGGTTTTACTTTCAAATTCGTTATAGCCTGCCGCATAGCTTCATAAGTAGCCTGCAAAATATTAATTTCATCAATCCGCCCCGGACCTGCCATTCCAATTCCTGTTGCCACTGCCTTCTCCATAATTTCATCATAGAGTTTTTCACGCATGGATGCACTGAGTTTCTTGGAATCATTGATATATAAAATGTCACAATCCTTTGGCAGAATCACAGCTCCTGCCACAACCGGCCCCGCCAGCGGACCTCTTCCCACTTCATCTATACCGCAGATATAACCGGCATCTGCATATTCTTTTTCATACTTTTTCAGATTTTCAATCCGGGCATACTCTGCCTCAAGCTTCTGTATCCGCTTTCCTGCTTTTTCCACAAGGCTCTTTACGCCGCTTCGTTCATCTTTTTCATATCTTGCTATAAAATCAGGCAGCATACTATCTTCTGCTGCCTGTAACTCTTCTTTGATTGCTCCGATTTTCTTCTCTTCTGCCATAATCACTTTACCCTCTAACTGCTCTTCCGATTTTATTACTGGTGCCGGATAAATCCAATTTTATCAAATGGATAGATTCTAAGCCATGCTTTTCCTATGATATCCGCCCGCTTGATATTTCCAACATCCGGGAACCTGCTGTCCTTGCTGTAATTGCGGTTATCTCCCATCACAAAATATTCATCCTCACCTAATGTAATCGGGTCTGATGCAAGTCCCGGGTCTTTAATAACCTCTCTTCCATAAGATTCCACCAGTTCTTCTCCGTTAATCAATATCTCTCCCTTATCGGTAATCTGTACCGTTTCTCCCGGCATTCCGATAATCCGTTTGATAAAATAAGTGTCTTCCTTATACTGATACGGAAATACAATAATATCAAAACGTTCCGGTTCATGAAACCGATAGGATATCTTATCTACAATCAGATTATCTCCATTGGTAAGGGTATTTTCCATGGACGAACCATCCACTCTGGTCCGCTGTCCAACATAACGTATCATCAAAAATGTCAGTACCACAATCACAATGAGATATAGTATGAAACTGACACTTTCCCTTACCGCCTTTCCTCTTTTGCCGTGTTCTTCTTCCTTCATATCTCCGTCTTGCTCCAACTCTTTTTGATTCCTATTCTTATTTTTATCTTATGCTTCCACTTCCGGTTTTTCAAGTGAAATTTTACCGAGCTTTCCAGTACGGAATTCATCCAGCACCAGTGCAGCGGCTTTGGCATAATCTACTTCATTTCCTTTTTTGATACAGCCACGGTTTAAGGCAATTTTCTCCAACATCTCTGCCGGTGTTCCCTCTTCTTCCATTCCATATCTTTCCTTTAATACACCCGGATACTCTTCCCGCAGAATCTGAATCAGTTCCAGTGAAAGTTCATCAATATTTAAAATATCATCTTTGATAGAACCTATCAGTGCCAGTCTTAACCCAACGCTCTGGTCTTCAAACTTTGGCCATAAAATACCCGGTGTATCCAAAAGTTCTACATTCTTATTCAGGCGAATCCACTGCTTGCCCTTGGTTACACCCGGCTTATTTCCGGTCTTGGCGCAGGCTTTTCCTGCAAAAGTATTGATAAAGGTGGATTTTCCCACATTCGGGATTCCCACTACCATAGCCCGCACCGGACGGTTCTTGATTCCTCTTCGTAAATCACGCTCCGTCTTTTCCTTGCAGGCTTCTGCTATAATTGCAGACACCTGCTTCATGCTTCCTTTATTTCTGGCATCCATGCGTACTACATAATAGCCCTTTTTCTTAAAAAACTCTGTCCAGCCTTCATTTTTTCTTTCATCTGCAAGGTCAGATTTGTTCAACAAAATCAGACGGGCTTTTCCTTTTCCCAGGGTATCTATATCCGGATTTCTGCTGCTCACCGGAATTCTTGCATCCACCAGCTCTATTACTAAATCTACCAGTTTTATATCTTCCTGCATCTGACGTTTTGCTTTCGTCATATGTCCCGGATACCATTGAAACTGCATCTTATTTTCCTCTCTTCCCTTACTGTCCTTCTATTTGATAAAACCGATTTTCCGGAGCGGAGAAATCCGGAACCATGCTTTTCCTATAATATATTCCCGTTTTACATTTCCAATATTGGCATAACGGCTGTCCTCACTGCTGTTGCGGTTATCTCCCAATACAAAATACTCATCTTCCCCTACCGTAATCTCTTCGGATGCCAGTCCTGCATCTTCAATGGCAGCTGTATCTACTTTTTCATCAAACAGTTCTCCATTTACATAGACTGCTCCATTCTTTATCTGTATCTTATCTCCCGGCACCCCAATGACACGCTTTACATAATAATGCGACTTTTCATTTCCATTTGGAAGAAATACAATAACATCATTTGCTTTTGGTTTCTTCAGTTTATAAACAAAACGATTAACCAGAATCTCTTCTCCGTTCTCTATCGTAGGGTTCATGGACTGTCCTACCACAGTGGTCCGAAGTCCGATAAAATATACAAATACAAATGAAATCACCAGGACAATTGCAATCTCAATGACCCAGGTGCCGATTTCCTTCAGCAGTGGTACATTTATTTTCTTTCTACGTCTGCCAAAATTCAGACCACGAACGCTTCCTCTACGCATAATCTTATGTTCTCCTTCTTACCTGAATATCATTCGATCTATCTGCAGAATCTGCCACCGGCAGCTTCTTATGAATACGTGGTAACTACGAGAAACACGCTTTGCGAGTTTCTCGAGTTATCGCGGTGCTCGCCAAATCTGCATGCAAGCATGCGATTTCTCTCGCTACTCGCGTAAATACAACAAGAGGGACGATACACATTGGCACGTCCCTCTGACAGATTCTTATTTTACTAACTCTTTTACTTTTGCTTTCTTACCGATACGACCTCTTAAGTAATTCAGCTTAGCTCTTCTTACTTTACCAGCTCTTACTACTTCAACCTTCTCTACGTTAGGAGAATGTAATGGCCAGGTCTTCTCTACGCCAACACCATTAGAGAATTTACGAACGGTAAATGTCTCACGGTTGCTTCCGCCCTGTTTCTTTAATACAACACCTTCGAAAACCTGAATTCTTTCACGGTTTCCCTCTTTAATTTTCGCATAAACCTTAACGGTATCTCCTACACGAAACTCTGGTGCATCTGCCTTTAACTGCTCTGCTTCAATGTTCTTAATAATTTCACTTGCGTTCATTTTGTGACCTCCTGTATATTTTGATGTTCTTAATGCATTCATTTGCAACAGAGGACCATCGCCTATTCACAACTGTTGTATTGTATCATGTTCTCTATGCCTCGTCAAGCTATTTTTATAAGCGTTTCTGTAACATTTCCGGATTGGATGCATAAACCAGTGCTGTCTCTTTTGTAATCTTTCCTTCCTGATACAATTTCAAAAGACTGCTGTCCATGGATATCATATCTTCCCGGTTCGAGGAATATACAACGCCGTCAATCTGTGGCACTTTATTCTCACGAATCATATTGCGGATTGCCGGTGTCACAGTCATAATTTCAAATGCCGGGATCACATTGCCATTCACATCCGGCACAAGCTGCTGGGAAACAATCGCCTGCAGCACCATGGAAAGCTGTACTGCAATCTGCCGCTGCTGATTTGCCGGGAACACATCAATGATACGGTCAATGGTATTAGCCGCTCCTATGGTATGTAAGGTGGATATAATAAGATGACCTGTCTCTGCCGCTGTCATGGCAACACCAATCGTCTCGTAATCACGCATTTCTCCAAGAAGAATCACATCCGGACTCTGCCGCAGGGATGCACGCAATGCCGTTACATAATTTTCAGTATCTACATTTATCTCACGCTGGCTGATAATTCCATGCTGATGGCTGTGCAGATATTCAATCGGATCCTCTAACGTAATAATATGCTTGGCACACCGGCGGTTCAGTGCATCTACCATGCAGGCTAACGTGGTAGACTTACCACTTCCTGCCGGTCCTGTTACTAATACCATTCCCTTTGGCTGCAGACCAAGGTCAATAATATTCTGTGGAATTCCAATGTCCTCCGGCTTTGGCAAATCAAAGGTAATCACACGAACCACTGCTGATAATGCGCCTCTTTGCTTATAAGCACTGACACGGAATCTTGACAGTCCCTGCACCGCAAAGGAGAAATCATCATCCCCATGCTTTAATAACCGGTCAATATCACGATGGTCCGCCAGTTCATATATCTGCTCTAAATAATTTTCTGTCTCAGGAGGCATCAACCGCTCTCCCTCTTCTTTTATAATTACATTATTCGAACGATATGATATCGGAAGTCCGGCTATAATAAATATATCTGATGCGTGTTCCTCTACTGCTTTTCGTAATACTTCTTTTACATCCATAATTTTCCCACCAATCTCTTTATTTCTGCCGCTCCATCAACGGAAGCCTGGTTTTCTCCTGTCTTACATCAGTAGCAGTTTCTTTCCATTCTAATATGCTCCATTCCAGCATTTCTCCTGTCTCTCCATCCGTCTCTTCCGTAATAGAAAGCTTTACACGTAACTCCTGCGTGTCCGTCTCCGGCACACAAAAGCTTATGGTATCAGCTGCGTCCTTCACCTCCGGCAATCCGGAAATTTCCTGCAGCGCCATTTCTTTATTTTCGGATTCTTCCAGAATAGCATCTATCTCTGCTAAGACATCATTTGCCTTGTTACATGCTTCATAATAGGCACTCATCTTATCTGCCGCCCGTTTACTGTATTTATAATCCCGCAGGGACGAAGATAATGACAACACTGCGAATAATAAAAAAGTCAGAATCAATACTACCACTAACAAAAAAGAGTATCCAAAAGGACTGGCTATACGCGGTCTGCGTTTTTCTTCGTATAATGCACTCTTACTCATCTTCTGCCGCCTCTCTCTGACTGATTACTCTCTTTAGTTCCACTTCATAAATAATCTTATCTTTCTCCCCATTCTTCTGCTTTACTGCAAAATGACCGACCATCCGCTGCTTCGCTTCACCCAGTGTAATCCACAGGGTATATTCCGCATCTTTCGTCTTACAGTTCTCCCAGTCAGCAGCAAAGGATACCAAAAATGTATTATCCTCTTTCTCATAATAAGAATACTCTTCCTTCAGATAATCTTCCATATCTGTTCCGGAGCGGAATACTTCTGCTGCCGCTGCAGCCTTATGTACTGCCATATTCATATTTCCTGCATCTTCACTGATGCAATGGGATTTTACAAATAGCCGCAATCCCACCGCTGCAGCAATACAGAAAAATAAAATCGATATCATAAGTTCCAGTAAAAATACCCCGGAACGTCTTGCCTGCCTTTCTATCATATGCCTTCCTCTATTCCTGCCCACTGCCGACAACAGCCACCACAGTATCCATTTTTCTCCCATCTTCCGACATACAGGAAAAATGCAATAATCCATTTTCCAAAGCTTCCATCTTAAAATCTTCAACCGGAATAACTGCCTTTCCATCCGCTGTACTTACAGCAGTTCCGGACCGGACAAAAAGCTCTTTCAACATGCCATCCTCTTCAAAAATATAGGTACAATATTCTTCTCCATCATAATCCTGACGGATGATAAGGCTGTCTGTTCCATCCACCGAACCAATAGTAACTGTCCCATTATCATTCTGATGAATCTTCTCCGTAAGATAAGACAATACTGTTCTGCTTTCATAATTTTCATCTGCCATAGTCGTCGTATCCTGATAAATATCTGCTGCCAGGATAAGCACCAGAAGTCCGCAGATTGCCAGCAGCCCAAACAATGCCCATGGAAATAATATATCAATTGTATGTTTTCTGGCGGTACTCTCTGCCATATTCATCCCTCTTCACTCTAATTCTTGCGCTCAATTACTGTCACATCCGGCATAATGTTTGCTCCAAGCAGCTGGTAGTCCACAAAAAACTGCTCCTTATCATAGGAAAAACCATACTGTTCTTCCAGATACGAAAGACTGTCCGGGTAATGTCCTTCCAGCACATAACACTGCACGATTTCTCTCTGCAGAGCCTCTTCTAAAGAACGTTTTTCCTCCTCTTTACTATCCGCCATCAATCGTTTCAATCCATGGCAGGTCAATAAAATAATACAACTGGAAATGGCTACCGTAAATAATATCTTTGCCCAGACAGAATGCCTTTTTTCATGAAAAAAAAGCCTCTTTCGACGAAATCCTTCCATATGCATCTCCTTCTTACAGTCCTGCCATAATTCCCATCAACGGAAGAATCACGGATAACAGTATCATTCCGACAATAACAGACAAAATAATTACAAGTGTCGGTTCTAATATTGCAATATAAGAAGACATTCTCTGATCAATTTCTCTTTCATACTGTCTTGCTATCGTCTCTAATGTTTCATCGGTCTCTCCGGTTTTCCCGGAAATCACCAGCATCCTCTCATACAAGCCCTCAAATATTCCGGCACCGCCTACTGCTGCTGCAAAGTCCTCGCCCTCTTCCATTTTCTGGCTGCATTTCTTAATCTTCTTTGAAAAATTCTTATCTGCAATCAATTCGTCTGCAAATTCCAGTCCCTTTTGCGGATTTTGTCCACTCTTTAAAGTCAGATACAGGCTGTCTGCGAAACGACATGCTGCGATTTTATCATATAAGCCATGAAACAAGTGCATTTTTCTGCTAAAACCAGCAAACGCTCTTCGTCCTCTTCTGCTCTTTACAAAATAAACAAATACTCCAACGATTACCGCCGCTATTGTAATGAATACAATTGCATAATTTGAAATTGTTTTTCCCAATGCAAGCATGCCACCGGAAAATCCGGTCATCTGTCTGCCTAACTGGCGAAATACCTGTTCAAATACCGGCATTACTTTTGTTAAAAGTATCACAATTACAGCTATCATCATAGCAACCATAATCAAAGGATATGTAAGTGCGCTTTTAATACTCTTCTCGATCTCATCCTCACGCTCATAATGGTGAGTCAGCCCATTCATAACATCATCCAGTGTACCTGTTTCTTCTCCTATCTTAACCATCTGAAGAAGATAATCCGGAAATACACTGGTCTTTTCCAGTGCCGGATATAACAGTCCTGTATTTATCATTTCATCATACATTACCTGAAGTATTGCCTTTTCCTGCACATTCTTTGCATCTTCCAGTAATAATGACACCCCCTCAACTGCCGGAAAGCCTGCATGCAGAACCATTGTCATCTGGCTGCAAAAAGATGCACATTCAAGATTTGACAGCTTTTGCTGCTTTTTACTTTTTCCCATACTTTTCTTCCTCTCTTAATATGTGTACTTTATAATATAACGGCTTCCGTCGCCAATATAATCTTTTACGGTATCATCATCATTATTGGCTGCCAGGGTCGGGTCCATAAGAGACCAGTCCTTTCCGTCAAAAGATATCATATTATCTACCCAGCCTATCTCATCCACATAACAGCTGATCCACGCATGATAAGCCTCACCCGCATATCCTACCTGAAGTTTGGTTGGAATTCTCTGCGAACGAAGCATCGCTGCCATCAATGCTGCATAATCAAAACAGATTCCTTTTCCGGACGAAAGTGTTTCATCTACATCCGGCACATATCCATATGCAACATTCTCTGCTTTTTCTTCATCATATGTAATATTTTCAATTACATAATGATAAATGTTGGTTACTACATCAAGGTCACTGCCGCAGCCTGCTGCCAGTTCTTCCCCTTTCTTTACCGCCTTGGAATTCTCATCAAAATCCACATAGCAGTTAGGTGCCAGAAATGGGACAAATTCATCCGTAATGGTAACATCAATACTCTGGGTAAATGCTGTTGCATACAAATTTTCTTCTACTGATGCAGCTTCATATAAGGTCAACTGGTAAGTACCGCTTCCCTGTGTCAGCGGATATACAATATACGTTCCATTCTTTGTCACCAGATAGGTATATGCTTCCCCTTCCGGTGTCTCTATCTGGAATTTCACTTTTTCATTGGTTCCGGTATAATTAAGCATCACATAACCATCGGATGCATGCGATGCATCAATGGCAATCTGATCTGTCCCATAAGTCACTTCTCCGGAAGCCTCCGGATGTAATACTTCTGCTGTCGCATCACGATTTCCCTTTGCGGTATCATTGCTGCTTTGCTCCGGAGAATTCTTCTCTCCGCCACAGCCTCCCAATGCACCGCTCATCAGCAATATCCCTGCGGCCATCCATATTATCAGGTAATATTTCTTACTGTGCCGGCTCTTCTGCCTCTGCATGACAACACACCTATTCCTTTTCCTGTATATTCCTGCTATCTGTACCTATATATAATAAAATTGCCGCCAGTAATACAACTGAGACGATTACAATTTTACCGTAAAAGGTTACCATAGCTGCAAATATCCCTCCTAATACCGGAATGGTCAGTGTTACTTTTCCAATTACCTGTGCATAGGAAACCGGGGAAATATCCTCCGCTTCATTTGCATCTCCTTTGGTAATCAGCTGACCGGACACCACCTGATTCTTCACCACACGATGGGTAATGATAATTCCCGCATCTGTATCGCTCCGATATGCCACAACTTCACCTTCCATAAGTTCTGCCGGTGCTTCTTCCCTGACATAAATAAGACTTCCTACCGGAATCGCCGGTTCCATGCTTCCGGTTACAACTGTATAAATATCAAACCCTGTAAGCCTTGGTAATGTCAATGGTATGCAAATCAGAATCACCAATATCAGAAGAGATACTCCTATCATACTACAGATTCTGGCTATTGTCCTCTTTTTTCTTTTTGTTTTTCCCATTCGTTAATGCCTCTGCTCTGACATTCATTTTCTTTCTTCGTAATGCAAAAGCAGTAAGAGCCACAAGTCCTGCAACTGCCGCTGATGCTACACCAATCAGCAATGGCATATTTCCTGCCGGTCTTTTGGTCTTCTCATCCTTTTGCTGCATATCTGCTAACGGAGTTTCCTCATCATCAAGATTTACCAGTTCCTGCGGAGTCTCTTCATCCGGAATATTTACATTTCCATCTGCCCCTTGATTATTATCCGCATTGGCATCATCTGCTGCATTCGCATTGTTTGCCGCATTTGCATTGTTTGCCGCATTTGCATTGTCTGCTGCATTTGCATTGTTTGCTACATTTGCATCATTTCCGGCATTTGCACTGTTTGCCGCACTCTGTGTATCCGTCGTGTATACAAACGTAAAAATGTTTTCTGCTTCATTGCTGCTTAAGGTTTTCGTCAGATTATATGCCTGCGGACGATAATTTTCAAAATATTTAAACGCCACCACGGGCTGGTCACCCACTGCACCATAGAAGGTCTCACTGTCTGAAAGTGCATTTCCATTGGCATCCTGATAATTCACAGTATATGCTACCATATTTCCCGCAATTGCATATGCTGCTACATACTCCTGATCAGATTCTACCACAAAGGCAGATTTTCCAACAGTATTATTATCCCTTCCGCTCTCCCGGATTCCACCAATATAATATTTTCCATCTTCCTTTAGCTGAATACAGGACTGTGCCCGAACCATAACCCGGTCACCATATTTCAGTCCACTGATTTTTATTTTTTCTCCCTGGCTTTCCTTTTCAATCTGATAAGAAGAACCTGTTATATGATTGTCTACTGTAATTCCATTCGTATCTGAAAAATATCCCTGATTTCCAGAGCATAACGTTACTGTATAGGTATATTCTGTTTCATTTCCACCAACTTTTGCCCATGCCTGTACCGGAAATGCCAGTGTAAGTAATGTTGTAAATAAAATACTTCCGTGAAGAATACGTTCCATTCTTTCTTTTATTTTATTCTTCATCCCTTACTCCTCCTTTTCCAACCGATTTTCAGCTGCCTCATCTTCTTTTCGTGTCCTCTTCACTCTCACAACAAAAAGGACGACTAAAACAAGTCCTGCCGCCAGAGCAAGTGCCGAAAAAAGAAGCACCTGATTATTATCACCCGTTTTAATAACGACATGATTCGACAATGGTGTTGAACCACTGGATAATAATTCTACCGCAAAATTCATCTGCAATTTTGCCAGGGTATCCTGATAGGTATTTCCCTGTGTCTCACCTTCCAGCTTTACGGTTAGTGCAATCTCTGCTTTTTCACCTTTCGCAAGCTCATCCAGATAGAAATAATCTTTCATTGCATTGGTTGCCTGGTGAAGACCTTCACCACTTTCTCCTACCGTATCTCCACCTACATTTTCACTGCTGTATAAAATACGGTTACTTCCATCCGGAGCCGTAAAAGAAAGTATGTACGAATACGCTCCTCCGGAAGCCACACTCTGTGAATCCTCAAGGCTCTGTAATACCTGATTTGTCATATACCACTGCGTATCCCCATCATAGGTATTCTTTAACTCCAGTCTGATATTTACCGTATCTCCCGGCTGAAGCTGATATATCGCATCATCAATATCTGCATTTTTAAATGTGCTGTTTAATTTTTCTCCATCAAACGTTACGTTCCAGTCATCACCGCCGGAAAACTCTTCTGCCTGTACCTGAACAGGGGCTGCTGCAACCAGAGCCAGAGCTGCCATGATACCAATCCATTTTCTCTTCATCTCAGTCTCCTCCTTACTGCAGTAATGTCAGATTTCCATTGGAATCAACAGAAACATCAACTCCCCAGGCACTCTTAATCGCATCCTGCGCATTGTGTGTCTGTACGGCATCCACTTCTGCCTCTACATGAAAGGAAACCCCATCATAATTAAATGTTGTAGTAGTGGTCTTAAGTCCATTTTCCTCCGTTGTATGCTCCGTTACCTTTGACGTAATAGAATTATCAATCTTTAAAGTATCAGAAAATGCCGGTGTACTCTCACCCACCTTCAATACCGATGGCCAGTAAAGAACAGTTCTCTCCTCCGTAGATGCATTTTCATCCACAATCCAGCCATTCTGGGTCAGGTTTAATTCAATCAAACTCGGAGCAAGTGTTGTTTCCTTGCTTCCATCCTCATTCTTCCAGCTCTTATAAATTCTCACACGGACATATTCATCAATATTGCCACTGTTTTTTACGGAAAGTGCTTCCTTATAATTTCTTCCGGCTACCAGCTTTCCATCGGTCTCATCCAGCATATCTGTAAGAAGTGCTCCCTGATTTTGCTTCCAGGCATCATCACTTCCTGCATAATCACGGCTGCTGATATCCTTAGAACCCTTGGCAGATTCTTCCACCAGAGTCACTCCGATATCATACATTTCCATCTGTGCGGTATAATTCTCACTATAGTAAGTAAGTGCTGCTCTCGCACTTCCAACCGCACTTCCTGCCAGAAGAAGTACTGCTGCACCCAATAATAAAAAGGTTCCTTTTCTTCCCTTCATTACTTTTTTCAATCGGCTCATTCTTCACCAGCCTCCCTTGCATCTGCAGTTCCTATATCTGTCCTGGTATCTGCAATCCGGTTCCAGTCTGCATATGGTGTTCCATCCTCTTCATAGAGAACCGGTGTACACTCCTGAACGACCACTACATTAAAACTCTCTTTATATTCCTCCGGTATTGCTATTTGGGCTAAAAGTTCTTCTGTATTGCCACTTACCGGAACAATATCACTATAATACCAATAGCCATCTTCGCCCTGATTCCATGACGAGCCGGACATAGTTAATGTAATCTGACTTCCTGCGAATACCTTTACTCTGACAAAGCAATCACTTTCTCCTGTATTTGTAAGTACGATATGCTTCTCCATATTTTCAACTTTTTCTTCTATTGTAGTTTCATTACCAAGTGTAATCGAATATCCTCCTTCCGCTTCCACATAAGTTGTAAAATACGCCATTGCCGGTGGCACTGCTGCCCCTGTAAGGAATACCAATGCTGCTGCAGTCAGCCAGAACACTTTTGTTTTTTTCTTCATCATCTTATATTCCAGCCTCCTTTAGTCTTTCTTTACACTATTATCCGGTAATTGTGTCCACTGCCATCCCTCATCTTCATCATAATCGAAATGATTGGTCACTCCGTAGCCCGGATTCAATCCGTGGTCATATGTATTATCAAACTCCACTGTTACGATTTCATCCGCACTGATTTCTGCTGTCTGCTGTGGCTCACTTACCAGTCTATAACCAGCCCCACTATATACCTCTGTCACAGTAACTTTTGCACCTGCCGGAATATGATCTGCAATTGCCGCTTTCGTTCCTGCCGATGAATGTGTGGTCGATACTACATTACTGTATACCGTATTACCATTTTCATCTACTGCTTCTATCGAAAATACAAAAGTTACCTCTTTCATTGTCTCATTATAGTTATCAAGATTTTTCTGTATAAGAAGACTTCCATACCGTGGAGAACGTTCCGGTTTTAGATTTGCTGTAACCTCGTAAATCCATTTGTTTTCTGCGCCTGCAGAATGAAATGCCTGATTATCCGGCAACGCAATCAGACCTGGATTAAAATTATACTCATAAAAACCGGTTGATGCAGTTTCAACCACAACAAGATATATCCCAGAATTCAGTTCTTTCTCTCCTGTTCCATCCGTAATCGTGCATTCTGTATCCGGGGTTTTATCCGAAGCGAGCTCCGCTGCCTTCGCTGTCATCTCTTCCCATGTAACATCTCCATTTACCGCATCTTTTAAAGAGAGGGATTTAAATTCTGATGTTTCGCTGTACTCTCCTGCTGCATCCACAGTCGCTACCTGATATATTTTAGCATGCAGTTCCATCCCATTCAGTTCTTCCGTATATTCTTCGCCCTTCGGCACAGATAAAGTCAAAGTACAAGGTTCTGCCGGATCTATTACATTGGTGGCATATGCAGATGCCACATGTAATCCTGCTGCTGCCAAAAACAACGTCAGTAATCCCGCAATATACCCTTTCTTTATTTTTAACTTTTTCATTTTCCACCCTCCTTAGAACCTCTTGAAACTTTTCTATCTCGAATAATCTTTATCAAAACTGTAATCAGAATTGCTGCTGCAACTGCCAGTATTGCATATAACATATAATAATCTTTCACCGTCTGAAGCATAGATTCATTGGCTATTGCCTTCTCATCATCCTCTCCATTATACGGGACACTGTGACCACGCACCAGCAGTCTATGGCTGTTTACACCATATGGGGTGCAGGTGAAAAGTGTTACATAATCTTCCCCTTCGACATTCTTCATTGCCTCTGTCAAAGTATCCGTATCATCCTTTTCTACCATCGGCAGAATCTGATCCACTTCATATGCAAGCACCTTATCCAGTACATGCACATAGAATTTATCACCTTCTACAAGCTGGTCAATATCGGTAAAAAGTTTCGCACTTGGCAGTCCGCGGTGTGCTGCCAGTACACTATGTTTTCCCTTACCACCAACCGGAAGACTGGTTCCGGACATATGACCTGCGCCAATCTGTAATACTGCCTCCGAAGTTCCATGATAAATCGGAAGTCTCTGTTCTATTTTCGGGATGGAAATATATCCCATAATCCCATTATCTCCCGGATTTAATACGGACCAGTATTTACTTTCTCTCATATTCTGTTCTTCCTGTGAAAATGCATCCCCATCGAAGGTATTATTACCTATCTGGGAATTATATTCCTCTGCCATCTCCCAGAGCTTCTGATAGTCTACTTCATCCATATCTGCAACAGTTTCTTCATAACTGGCAATTGCCCTGCTCTGATGGTATTTATTCCATTGATCTGCCACAGTCGGATATGCAAAGATTCCCAGTCCGACCAGGAAAACCAGTCCAAGCAGAATTCCAGGTAATTTCTGCTTCCATTTCTGTTTCATTCCCTACTCCTTTTTCCTCTTCCAGCTAAACCGCTGCCAAATCAAAAGTCCCAGTAAAATCCAGAACAGTAATATAATCGCAACTACAATTGCAACTGCAGAAGTATTGACAAGATATCCATCTGCCGTCACAAAGTTACCGCTTTCCTCCTGTGAAATCCGCTCACCCCTTACCAGCAGCCGATGAGAATTGATTCCATATGGAGTGCAGGTCATTAATGTACAATAATCTTTTCCCTCTTCAATTGTAAGATCATTAATTTCCTGTGGTTCTACAATTTTAATCTGATCCACCTGATAAGTCAGTTTGCGATCCAATACGGTAACGGTAAAGGTATCTCCTGCTTCCATTTTATCCAGATTTGTAAAAAGTCTTGCAGACGGAAGTCCTCTGTGTGCAGAAAGAACACTATGTGTGCCTTCTCCTCCAACCGGCAAACTACTGCCCTCTAAATGGCCTGCTGCAACCTGTAATACTCCTTCCGAAGTTCCATGATAAATCGGGAGTTCCACACCTAACTTTTCAATTGTAACATAACCCATGATGCCGGTGCCAGAAATATCAAGAATGCTGTTATAATCGCCTGCCTCTGCATAATTCAGAAATGGCCGGTTCACATCCTTTAATTTTTCATTGTAGGTATCAGCTTTTTTTAACATTGTGTCTTTTTCTTCTTCTGTCAGTGATTTTACGGCATTACTATAAGACGCAACGGCTCTTGACTGGACTTTTGAATTCCAGTAAGAACTAATTGGCGGATACAGCATCACGGAGAGACCTATGATAAAAACAAACACTAACATTACATTCAGTTTATCTTTCTTAAATAATTTCTTTAATGTCCTCTTCATAGATTTCTCCCTAATGCTGTCAAAGTCCCAGCGAGCGGGAATTTTCTTCCAGTCTCGTTCGTGTATAAATCGGCGGTTCACCGGGAATTCCCGGTGAATTACCGCCGTTCATCTTAAAATTCTAGTTTTTTGCAGTACGTTTTCTTGTGATTAACAATACAGCTGCTACAATCATGATAATTGCACCTACGGTATAGAAAATCTTAGTACCGATACCACCGGTTGCAGGAAGTTCAGTTCCACTTAAGTTCTGTACATCCGTGGATACAGCACCTGTTCTTAAAGTTGCTGTAAAGATTGCTTCTGTTCCTTCTGAAACAACCTTTCCAGAAGCATCTTTTACTACTAATGTCTTTAATTCCGGATTATCTGATGTTGTATCATAGGTTGCTTCTACTGAAAATACAAGATCATCTGCTTTATTATATCCTGCCGGAACAGTTGTCTCAACCAATTTATACCGGCCTGCATCTACACCTTTGAAATAGAAGGTTGTTACTCCTGTAATCTCATTTCCAACTGCAACATAATCACCTGTAGTGCTGTCTAATTTGTAAAGGGTAAATCCTGCACCCTCAAGAGGAGCATTGTTACCGTCTACCTTATTTGCAATTAAATTATATGTAAATACAATAACTTTATCTTCTGGAGTTACACCTGTGCCATCCCCATAAGGATTGTTGCTGTATTCCAGTTTGGATACGTTGGTGTTTCCACCTTCACCGATTACTGCATTTTCATTCAGTTTTGCGGTGTAATTTACAACTACTTTACTTCCAGCTTTTACTGCTTTGATATTCTTTAAATCTGCAAAACGAACTTCAAAAGTGCAGCCATCATCTAAATCTTCTGTAACTACTTCATAGCCGGTTGTTACTGCTGTTCCGTCCACTGTTACAGTTACAGAATCTGCATTGAAAGTAAGTCCGTCAGACATGGTATCATGGAATGCATAATAATAACTTCCATATTTATCATATTTTGCATCTACCGTACCGGTTAACTGGAATGGTACGTTATCTCCGATATCATAATCTGCTGCATCCTGCCAGTCACTCTCTGCACCGGTAGAGTCATTTTTCTCTTTTACTTTCTTTTCAAGTTCCGGTCTGTCTTCCTTTGTTGTTACAGTTACGCTGTCATTTCCAGCTGTGTCTAACATAACAAGGGAATAGGTATCACCTTCATCACCTGTTTTTGTTTCTGCAATCAGGTAATAACCCTGATCAACACCGCTAAATTTATCATCGGATGTTTTTGCTTCCGGCTCTAATGTCTTGATTTTTGCAAATACTGCATCTGCAAATGCACGAATACCATCTGCATCTAATCCTGAAATGTAATTAATTACATCCTTATCTTCTGTTTTTCCTGTTACTTCTTTCAATGCTGCTGCATACTTATCATTTAATGTGTATGCAAATTTTCCTTCACCACCATCTGTAGCATTCAGTAATCTGTATGCCGCATATTCAGAACCTGCTGCGCCATTTGTAATTGTAATGTCTGCTGCATAAACAGTAACACCCATTGCGAATGCCATAACCATTGCAACCATTGCTGCAAAAAGTTTTTTCAATTTTTTCATCTTCTTTCTCCTTCTTTGACCTTTTAATATATTTGATACCTGAAACGGATTTCCTCAAAAGGGGGCTTTATATGCCTGCACCCCTTTCTCTTTTCCGTCTCATCCGGTATCCATACAACAGGGATGACATAAGCATAATTGCTGCACCACCTATAGTATAAACAGTAGTACCTGTTCCTCCCGTTGCCGGAAGTTCATAACCGTATTCCTGATTCTTAACCTGAATCGAAATACTATCAAGATTATCATAATAGGTAAAGGTATATTTATTTTCTTTGCTTAATTCTGTACCCTTCTGACCTATTCCAACTAACTCATAACCATTTACCAGTTTTTCTTTCACCGTGTAGACCTGACCATCTTCCAACGCTTTATTACCATTCTGGTCTGTAATGGTCTTCAATGCAACCGATCCACCCTGGCATACGGCAAATTCTGTAATATAATCAGCTTCATCCGTTGAGTCACCTTTATATAATACAAAAGTAAAGGTTTTCATCTGATCATATGGAAGTTCATTTCCATATGCATCCAGAACGTCTTTCTCAATTACCGGTTTCTTATAAATCTTTACTCCGACCTTCGGAGGCTCTGCCCGCAGTGTTTTTTCATTTCCGTTTACTTCTGCCGTATACTGGTATGCGAAGCTGTTCCATGCAGTCTCACCCGGGTTTGCATTCTCTCCTACTACTCCATTATATTTCACGGTAAGAATACAGCCCTTCTTTAATGCAAAGGTATCTGCCATCTTTATACGGAAGGACACATCATCTGACTGCCAGAAGGAATGCCACTGTTCTGTTGAAGTACCCGACATATCAGCTTCAGTAAAGCTTACCAGATTTGAAAATTCCACAAAATAATCCACGCCTTCTTCCAGCTGCCGTTTTGTGCCGCTCTCCTCAGTTACCCAGAGTTCCAGTCCTTCGGCATATGCAACAGAGAATTCACTTCCTCGTTTTTCTTTCTGGTTCAGTACTCCGGTATCATTTATATGTGGCATACTGTCTACAATAACCATCTGTGTAAAGGAGTTATTGCTGACATTTTCAATATTGTTGGTGTAAATCACATCTTTTCCATCTTCATCCAGATAAATGTAATTCTTTCCTTCCAGTCCAAGATAGCCGCTTCCCCGGTTATCTGAATTACCGGTTTCCTCTACCGTTTTCCATGAGAATGAACCATAATCACCCAATGCATAAACGCAATCAGAAGCTTTTACTCCAATATATTTTCCACTGTCATCCGTCACCAGTTCTCCCGTTTTTACACTGTTATCATCAAACGGATCATCCGGCAGGAGATATGCAGTATTTTCATAAATCTTGTTCTCATATACTGTATTTCTGGTATATACCGTAAACTCCGCTTTTCCACCTGCAGGAATCTGATATTCTTTTCCCTCCAGATACAGTGAAAACTCGTGGGTCGCATTATCCGGTATCAGCTTCCATACTTCTTCAGACAAATCATACTTATGAAGTACATTATCATCCTCATCATAAATGGTCAGTACAAAAGCATTTTTGTCAAGTCCCAGGTGAAGGGTTTTATTAGTTGCCTCTTCTTTCGACAATATATGGAACGGAGACTGAACAGAATCTTTCATTGTATAATCGCAAATTGGAATGGTTCCATCGTTGCGTAACTCCAACAGCCACTTTGTCGTTACATTCGGCTGTATATTGTCCTTCTCTTCCAATTCAACAGCATCTTCCACATTTTTACCAGATGGTATATAGGACACTGCTTTCTTGGTAATTCCCGGAACAATTACATCCTTTGGTGTTATCATTACAGATGACGAAATAACACGCTTTTCTCCTACAATTCCTTTATCTTCCGATGTGCCGTTATTCTGTCTGGAATCATCCCTGGTTCCTCTCATTGTAATGTCATTCGGATTCTCACGATATTCCACATCCTTATCTACCAATAAATCCACGGTATTGGTAATTGGAACATCTAATTCCACGTCTTTACTTACCTTGCACATCACAAAGAATGAAAGATTCTTTCCTGCCGGCAAATCATAACCTTTGCCCTCGGCTCCAATCGTAAAGGTAACCATATGATTTTCCTTATCATCATTGGTCATTGCAATGGTAACATCCCTTACCAGACTTCTGCCATCGATATTGGTTACCTGCGCCATGTTCCAGTCGTTTGACTTAATTGGTTCACTATAACTCTTTTCAATCTGAACCGGAAGCGTATATCCCAGGCTCGGACGTATTCCAACATATTCCAGACCATCCGCCATATGATCTTCCAATGTATCAATATGAACCGGATCTTCTCCTGTATTTGTTACTGTAATATTGTAAATCACATAATTTCCGAGATAATTTCCTTCATTTACACTCTTAGAGAATATGGACTTATCTTTTAACTGGCTGGTCTTCCACTGATGGAACTGATCCAGAATTGCCCACACACTCTTCTGCACATCCACTGCCTGATCCAGTTTCTTTTTTCCTTCCGGCTCCCCTTTTACCGTTACTGTATCCTTCATTCCGTTTACGGTTGCACTATTGGTATAAGTAAAGGTTCCCGTCTGTTCATTCTCTTTATCATCCATATAAATGTAAGCATTGAATTCTTTTTCAATCACTTCACCCGGTGACATGGTGCCAATCTTCCAGATTAAACGGATTCCTTTATGTGCACTGATATTTATTCCATTGCTCTTGCCAATCCAGTATCTCTTTATCTGCACATATTCACCATTTATCTTTGTATAATAAGTTCCCCAGTCAGATGTATTTTCTACATACTCTTTCCAGCTGATACCAGCCTCTACCAGTTCCTCATCATTCTTTGGATATCTGGAATTTAACGTTCCTGCCTGCTTTGCCTTATAAATCTTGTATTCATCCGAAGGAAAGACATGATATGGCATATCATCTGTCAATGACAGTCCGCCTTTCTTATATGCGGCATCTCCATCAGCATTTGTAATCGTTATGCTGTATTTAAATAATTCCTCTGCTTTAAAGGTTTCTCCACCTTCCCCGCCATTAACCTTCTTATCTACGGTAATTGGATTTTCCACTTCAATGGTTTCTCCGGTGCTTTCGCCGGATGAGTTGCTGGTGATATGATTTACAAGGTCATAATCCGCTGCTTCCGGCAATTCATTCAGGTCTACCTTACATACATATTTAATCGTTACTTTCTCTTTGGCATTCAGTCTGCCCAAAGAAAATGTCAGCTTCTTGCCATCCACCTGAAGTCCTACATAGCGGCTGCCGCCTACTGCATTGGATGACTCTGCCACGAAGTCCGTTGCACTTTCGGTTACCTGATTTCCATTCTTATCTATGATATATTGGAACACCAGTCCCTTTGGCAGCGTATCCTCTAAAATCTGTTCAATGGTTTGATAGTCTTCTTTATTTTCGATAGTTACAGTATAAGTAACCAAATCGCCATTTTTTACATTTTTCTTATCACTGCTCTTGTCAATGGTAAGCTCCGGTTTCTTATAAATAACGGTAATGGTTGAATCTTTGCCTTTATAGGACGCTTTGTTGTGAATGGAGGTATTGTTTGGATATTTTGCCAGTTCCTCCTGGCTCTTCACATTAACCGCAAATGTAAATTCTGCTTTCTCACCGGCTTTCAATGTACCCGGTGCCCAGCTTATTGTGCGGGTTTCTTCGTCATATTCCGCGCCCTGATTCCGGATTGCCTGTATCTGCTCCGCAGTCAGCACCAGATGCTCCGGCAGTTTATCTGTCACCTTATAAACGCTTCCATCTGAAGCTTCTCCTTTAATCGGATTGTTTCCAGTATTTTCTACCGTAATCGTATAATTAATGGTATCACCGGCAATTACTTCTTTCTTATCCGCCGTCTTAACAATTTTAAAGTCCTCTTTTATTTCCGGTCTTGACTTTACATCTGCAGACAATTTTGTGTGATCATATTCTTTATAAGGAACAGATTCAAAATCAACATGATTTGTAATTACATCCTCTTTTACTTTTTCTGCGGCTACTGTAATATAATTATCTGTTAATACTAATTTTGATACATTCAGACTTGCACTTACATTCAGATGCTCCTGTTCTCTTGTTGGCACACCATTTGTCATATACTGGTTCGGCACACTAATCTTATATGTAACAGTTTTTCCATCCAATGTCAGGCTTGTAACGGTTCCTCCCTGAAGATCAGTAAACCGGAAAATCACATTTCCATTGCTATCCACAATGGAAACACCATCTTCACTGACCTTGGTTCCTTCCGGAAAGCTGATTCCATCCGGTAATGTCAATACATCACTCAACTCTACATGATCTGTCCAGATTGCTCCAGTATCACCAACTCCACATGGATTCATACTGTTTGCAGTGATTCTATAATCTAATGTTCCTTCCAGCTTATTGATCTTTCCATTCACCGGAATAATTTCCTTACTGACAGTTTTTTTCAAATCCTGCCAGAGATTCGTTCCATGCCAGATCAATTCTGCCGGTTCAGAAATCACATCATTGTCTTTCTGATCCGGAATCTCCGGTGTCAATGTTACCTTGGAATCTTTTTCCATAATTCCATTTAAGGAATTAAACTGCAAGTCGAAGGAAACGGTTGAACCTGCAGGCGGTTCAAACTCTATGTAAGTCTCATCATCCTCTTCTACCAGTTTTACTTCCAGTGTTTCTTCTGTTGTTTCACTGACCGCTTTATAGGTAACCTGCATAACATCACTTTCTTCAAAACCGGTCAATGTAACTCCTTCCGGTAAATCACTAATCCGGATACGAACCGGTACCAGCTCTGTATCTGTCGGATTTGAGTTGGTTGCACTCACGGTTGCATACAGAATCTGTCCATTTTTCCCATCATCCGGACTCTTCTGTGAAACGCTCAAGTTAATACGCTCACTAATCGTGCCTCCGGCTGACGTCTGCTCTGTTTCCTTATTTCCTGTTGCTGCAAGTCCCGGAAGAATCAGTCCCCAGACTACACCCACTGCCACAAGAACGCAGCATATCCCC